>Ga0209979_1000060_pt1 | contig 194924 bp, 178 predicted proteins | sample AnhtaG_FD_183114 | JGI IMG/M metagenome (GOLD analysis project Ga0209979, IMG submission 183114) | Deep subsurface microbial communities from Anholt, Denmark to uncover new lineages of life (NeLLi) - Anholt_01485 metaG (SPAdes) (version 2) | ecosystem: Environmental > Aquatic > Marine >...
GTCGTCGAGCAGCCGCCGCAGGTCGGCCAGGGCCTCGAGCGAGACGCGTGGCTCGCCAACCTGCATGCTGCCGCAGTTCAGGGAATCAAGCATCCAGCCCGGGAGCGCCCAGACCCGGTCACCTTCATCTGCGAGGTGGACAACGGGGCCGTCGGTCCGATGCTCGACGTATTGCACGCGGCAGTATCTGCCGTGTAACGGATGCCAGGGGTAGTGAACGATGGCCGCTTCGCCGATATGGGCAGAATGGCCCTGAACTCGTGCTCGGCCGCAAGAACCACTACGGCTCGAAGTCGCGCCGGGGCACGGAAGTAGCCGCGATCTTCTACACCCTGCTCGAGTCCGCCAAGCTATCCGGCGTCGAACCCAAGGCGTACCTGCAAGCGGTGATCGATCGGGCACTGGCCACCCCTGACTCGGTGCTCATGCCGGCCGAATTCAAGCCGTAGCCGCTGTCAAGGACCTGAACCAACGCTACAACATTCACCCCGTCTGGATCCAGACGGGGTGCGGCGAGGCGTTACGGATGATCGCCGAGAGATCGGGCTTCGAAACCGGCACGAGACCGGAGAGCAGGAAATATGCCTTGTCCTCGGCGATGAAGTGGCGACCGGCTGTCCCCTCGGCGCTGGGCGTCATCTGGGCCGCATCCTCCGGCAACGACGTGAGATCGTAGGATAGGGTGTAGCACCCCGAAAGCAAGAGTGAAGACGCGACGAGCGCCCCGAGTATCCTCTTCATGAGCAGCTCTCCATTTCTAGCGCGAGGCGGACTTCTTGTTGGCGGTGAAGGTGTCGGCCGCCGAACTGCCGGAGCCGATGACCCCCGTAATCTGGGTTCCGTCGGAGTTTAGGTTTCCGCTGTAGGTGACCGAGGTTCCGTCGTTGAAGGAGATTACGAACTGGACCTTATTCCCGGTCCGGGTGCCGGTAAGAGGGTTGGCATAGGGCTCCGTACCTGCCGATCCAGTGATATTCCCGTTTTTCTCGTAGAGCGACAGGCTAAAGGTTGAGAACCCAGGGCGCACGACCAGCCAATCGCCGTCGATGCTGGGCGCGGGAACGACCGAGGACAATCCAGGTAGCGAGGACACGCTGGATAGGGCGTTGCAACCGGCGATTCCAGCCGATCCCAGGACCAGGATAAGGGCAGCAACGACGTGGATTTGAGGGCTTCGCATTGACATGAACTCCTTCGTGAGACTGGCTGCGGTTTGAGCGGTCATCGCCTTAGACAACAGGCGAGTCAGTGCGTCTGGCCCCACCCGCGGCGCCGAAAGCAGACTGGTAGCTCGCCCTGTGATGGGGGGCTGGCCCGAGGCGAACCTCCTGATGGATTAATGACGAGCGAGGGTTAGTTTTGATCGGTTGGGGTACGAATGGGTCAAGCAAGCTAATCCATGTCCAATCATCGAAAGGGGGTCCGATGGACGCCTTTGAACGTCGCTGGAACATCCTCAAGCTCTTGCTGCCCGGTCCCAAGTTTCGCGGTGAGGTCCTCAGCCATCTGCAGGAGCTGGCCTCGGAAGAAGAGTCGGACACCGGGCTCTCCGAGGCCTCGATCTCCGCCGACGTCAAGGCGCTGCGCAAGATGGGCATCGGCTTTCGCCCCCTAGGGCTGGGTGACAAGCTAACCAAGCAGGCCTACGAGCTGGACATGGGCCTCCTGGACCTCTTCGCCAACCATGAGGAGGCCACGGCACTGCAGACCGCCGTTTCGCTCTTCGAGGACCTACGCCTCCCGGAAGCGACGCGGCTCCGCGCCTTGTTCGAACGGATTCCCGCCCCGGTGCGTGAGGGACTGCCCGATCCCTACACCGATCGCCTGTTGAGGACGGGCAACGCGGCCTACGACCCGACAGTCCTCTCTCGTCTACAGGAAGGCATCCGGACCGGCCGCATGATGCGCATCACCTACCAGCCGCTGAACCGTGAGCCCAAGCAGTACCTGGTCGATCGTGCCTACCTGACCTGGCAGGACGGGTTCCTGTATCTGCATGCACACTGTCCGGAGGCCGAGGGGGTGACCCCCTGGCATCGAAACCGCGAGTTTCGCCTGGATCGCTTCCACTCGATGAAGGGGAGCCCGGCCGTGGAGGTGCTCGAGACTCCCGTCTCGCAGGAACAGGTTCCCGCTTTCGAATTCCAGATCTGGCTTTCGGCCTCCATGGCTTCGGGATTCCAGCGAGTGCCCCAGCGCTTGCGAGTCCTTGAGGAGGCCTCCAATGGCAGTCGCTTGGTAGCCATCAAGGAGTGCATTCCGCTGCGGGCCGTGCGCCGAATCCTGTCCTACGGAGGGCAGGCCCGGGTGGTCGAGCCGGGGTTCATCGTGGACGAGGTGAGGGCGACTATTGCCCGAATGGCCTCCGAGCTGGAGGTTTTAACGCTTAGCTAGTCCTCAGATGGGCTTTCCACCCCCCCGTGAACTAATTGTCAATCGGAAAAACGGCTATACGGTCAGAAACGCTGACCCATTTCGAGCGGTGGCCAGCCATGCTGAAAGCGTTTCCAACCCCTGGCTTGCTGACCAGTTTATGGGCAAGCAAGCTAGGGTAGGTTGCTCAAGCAATCCTTCATCATCCTGGAGCTAGAAGATGGCAGCCGCGCCCACAACAAGCCAGGCGTCGTGGTCGCTCAACGTCGAGTTGGATTACCGAGCCCAGCTCTTGCAGTTGGCCAAGCACAGTAGCCCGGCCCAGCCCCTCTGGCTCGTGGCCCCGCCCGAACTGCTCGCCTGGCATCACCAAACGCTTGCCCGACAAGTTCCCGGGGCCTCGGTCGAGTTGTTGAGCTGGGACCGCCTGCGCGAGACACTCGAAGAGTTGCTGCTTCTGCCCAACTTGAAAGTGACCAGCCCTCAGGAGCTTCAGGTGGCAATCGCCCACACCCTCGAGGCTCTGATCGCTCAAGGTCAAGTTCCCCCTGAACTCGGATCGGCATACGATCAGGATCCCCTCGGGGTTTCAGCGGCTCTCTTGCCCCCGGTTCGCTCCTATTCGGAGTGGGTCGAACCGGCCACCTCCCAGACCGCCCCGCATCCCCTGAGCGAGCGCCATCTCGTCCTCCTGCAGAAGCTGCACCAGGGAGTTGAGGCCACGCTCAACGGCCAAAAGCTCGCAACGCCTCCCATGGCCTGGAGCCGCATCCTTGAAAATCTGGATCAACTTCCGGCCTTCGCCTGTCCGGCGACGATCGCGCTGGATGGCTTCGATCGCTTGGATATCCACCAGCTGGCGCTGTTGCGTGCACTCCTGGACCGTAAGGTCGGCGTCCTCGCCCCCTCATGGCTGGATATCGACCATCCTCGCGTTTCCATTGGGGTGGCGGTGCCGCCCCTGAGCGTGTGCCACTTCACGGTGCGAGATCCGCTCGACGAGGCCGATGCGGCCCTCGAGTGGGTACGATCGCGCCTGCAAACCGGTGCCGGACTCTTGGACCTCGCCGTGACCGTGCCGCCGGGGGAGGGTTACGAGGGCTGCCTGGAAAAGGTTCTCTCGACGGCAGGGGTTCCGGTTGCGTTTACCCAGCGCGTCCCGCTTGGCCAGACGAAAGAGTTCGAGATTCTCCGGGCCCTGTTGAGTCTCAAGGATGGCCTGAACCTGGTGGATCTAGCGTGGGTGCTCAAGGCGGAAGGGCAGCCTGGCTTTGCCCGCCTCATATCCAAGCTCTACGAGACTCTGCCACAGAGCTGGGATGCGGTGATGGACCTGGCTCAAGGTGCCAAGCTTGCGCCTGATGAGGTGAGCCGCCTCGAGTGGATCATCCGGGAAGCTAAGAGCCCGATACGGGGCCCTCTGGATGCCTCCTCGCTCGATTCCATCTGGGATAGCTGGCGGCTGTTGATGCGAGAGGAATTCATCACGGCCGCTAAAGGGGCAGTATCGCTCTACTGCGCGCTTCTGGGCCCCAGGAACATGCCTGCGGATCTCATGGTGGCGGTGGAGCGCCTGGGCGAGCCTCTCTTGGAGCGCATGGACCCTGGAGGCGAGACGCTGGCCATATTACCCATCGGCCCTTTCCTTCCCAGAACCTATCGCCACCTCCTAGTCCTCGGGTTCACCGACGATCGCCTCACTCCCACTCGCGCCTCACTCCCCTTGTTGGGCCCTTTGGAAATCGTGGCCCTGCGTGGCAACGGCTCGCCTTTGCTGCCAAGCAGCCTGGAAGTGGCGGAGGATGCGACCCGCAACCTCGTCCGATTGCTTGGTTCTGCCCCCGAGGTGACATTGGTGTCACCCTCACGCGATGCGAGCGGCGCCTTGCAGAGGCAGGCCTCGATCCTGAAACGCCTGCAAATCACCCACGCCTCACCGCCGGTCATGGAAGCACCCGCCTCCGAGAGGGAGTGGAGCCTGCAAACAGCTCGGGCCCTTGGCCAAGGGGCGAGCATCAGCTCCGGGCCTCGCTGGACCCTGCCATCGAGAGCCGGCTTGCCCAGCTATGGGCTTCCGACTGATACCGCCGTGGCCCTCCTGCGGCGCCGGCCGCTCTCCCCATCAGCCATCGACACGCTGATCCAGTGTCCCTTCCAGTTCTACGTGCGCATGCTGCTGAGCCTCGAGGACCAGATTCCCGCTCGGGGCCTCTCCTTCGACGTTGCTCTCAAGGGCACGATCGCCCATCGGGTCCTCGAGGTGATGCTCGACCGTCACCCCGATCCCTCGCTGAAGGGGAGTGACGTGGGCCGGATCCTCGAGAAAGTTCTCGACGAGGACTTCCCGGCCCTCGAAGCAAGCGCGCTTCGTTTCGAACTCGATACCCTTCGCCGGGACCTCGAGCGCTTCGTCGAGGGGTACGCTCAGCTCACCCGCGAATTGGGAGTGATGGGCGGGCGCTCGGAGTGGGCCTTCGGCTACGATCAGCCGGTCCTCTTCAACTTCGATCCCGATCCCGCATTCGACTCGCTGCGCGACACCTTCGGCAAAGGCTTTCGTGTGAGGGGCAAGGTGGACCGAGTCCTGCTAAGGGACGGGCGCCCGGTGGTGATCGACTTCAAATCGGGGGATGTTCGCAAGTACAGCGCCCAGCGCTCGGCCGGGATGGGTGCTCAGGTCGGCCTCTATGCGTGGGCGGTTTCCCGAACCAAATTGGGCGCGCCCGAAGCCTTCGCCTACCTCTCGGTTAGGAACAACGAAGCCAACGCCGTGGTGATCGACAATGCCAACCCGCACACCATCCGGCTGCTCTCGGCTCAGCCGAACGCCGAGACCCTCGATGGCGTGATCCGCGCCCTGCGACGCGCGCTCTCCAATCAGATCGCGGCGCTCGCGAGCGGCTCGGTGGAGCCGGTGGATGAGCTGCGCGCAGCCGAGTTCGCTGAAGCGAAGGCCCACCCCTGCACTTACTGCGCCAATGACCTGCTTTGTCGCCAGAAGAAAGGGTAGCGCGTGACAACCGCTTCGACCTTCCCGCAACTCGTGACGGCGAGCGCCGGAACCGGCAAGACCTATTGGATCGTCCGGCGGGTCCTGGAGTTGCTGCGTGATCCCTCGATTCAACTAAACCAGATTGGCATCATCACCTTCACAGAGGCGGCGGCCGCCGAGCTGCGCCATCGTATCGGGATAGCCCTGCGGGAGGCGGGGGATCCGAGAGCCGATCAGGTGGCTGGCGCGCCCATTTCGACCATCCATGGCTTCGCCCTGTCGCTCTTGAAGCGCCATGCTCTCTATCTGGGGCGCTCGGCCACGATGAAGACGCTCGGTAAGGCGGCTGCTGTGTCCCTTAGCAAGACTGCGCTCAATGAGGTCCTTGCCGATCCGGCCCAGCGCGAGCGCGTCGCCAGCCTCAAGGAAGGCCTTGGCACCTGGGACATGGAAAAGGTCCCGGAGCTGATCTTTAGCCTGATGGACCGCGCCCGCACCCTGCGGATCGATGCCCACGCCCTCTCCACCCATGCCAAGCGCAACCGGGAATTCCTCGTCGCCGCGTTCGAACCACCAGGCGATCCCGATGCCCTCGATGCCACCCTGAAAGAAGAAGTAACTAAGGCCGAGCGAGTCCTTCCCCTGCAAGGCAACAGCAAGACGGACAACGAGGCCCTCGAAGCCGCGCGATCGCTCTTCGTCGAGGCGAAGAAGAGGTGGGATCGCGGAATTGCGGAGCGGGCGGCGACACTTCCCGAAGCCGGCAAGCGAGGCTCGGAGCCACAGCTTGCCCCCGTGCGGGCAGCTGGGAAGGAATGGGTCCGCCGCCATCCCGAGAGTCTGAAGAGGCTGCAATCGCTCTCAGACGCGGGTTACGAACTGGCTGCACGGGCCTTGGAGCGCTATGAGGCGGCCAAGGAGCAGCTTGGGTGCGTTGATTTCAACGACCAGATCGGCCTTGCGCTCGATCTGCTGGAGAAAAGCAGTGGCCAGGACTCGCTTGCCTCTTACGTGGCAGCCGAGATGCCCTACCTGCTGGTCGACGAGTTCCAGGATACCAGTCCCTTGCAGTTCTGCCTGGTGGAGGTGCTTCGGGCGCATGGTACCCAGGTGACCTGCGTGGGGGATATGAAACAGGCCATCTACGGATGGCGCGATGCCGACTCGCGCCTGATGGGCGCCTTGATCGAGTCGAGTGGATCAAGCAATCTCCCACCCATCACGCTGGCCTCCAATTACCGCAGCCACCCCGATCTGGTCGATTTCTGCAACGACCTGTTCGCTGACCGATTTGCTGCCTCGTGCCTGCCCTTCGATCGCGTTCAGGCTGCGGGCCCGCATCGAAACGCGAAACTTCCCTCCAGTCGGCCCCGAGTGGAGCTGGTCCTCTCGTCGGGACGCTCTTACCCGTTGAAGCCCACTATGATCGCCCGCTTGCGCGCCTTGATTGAGGCGGGAACCCAGATCCACGATCGCGATCGTGGGATTGTGCGCGAGGCTTGCTTCGGGGACGTCGCGATCCTCGAGCGCGGCAATCAGTCGCTTGATGAGTGGGCCCAGTGTCTCGAAGCTGAAGGGATCGCCTACACCCGGGAGATGCCGGGTTGGTCCGTGCGCCCCGAGGTGCGCGGGGCGATCGCTTGGCTTCGATCCGTGGCCAATCCCTATGATACTCAGGCGATCGCGGATTTCCTCTGCTCCGATTACCTGCGACTGAGCCCCATGGCGCTAGCGCCCTTGTCCCTCAAGGGGCTGTTCGAGGATCCTGGCCGGTTCCTCGGATCCCGGGACGAATGGGACGGGCTCGTCGCGACGCTGAGCGAGCCGGCAGAACGCGAACAGCTCCTCTGGTTCAGGGAAGCGTGGTTGCTAGCGCGTGAGGCGATCGCGGATCATCCGCTTGCCTACGGCGTTGAGCTGGCCCTCGACGCTGCGGAGGCCGAGCTGCGAATAAGTGCGTATCCGGACGGAGCCCAGCGCCGAGCGAACCTTCTCAAGATTGGCGAGCTTGCGAGCGCGTTGGAAGCCAGCGATGGGATGACGCTGACCCTCATGGGCCTCTCGGGCGTGACCCTCGACAACTTCATCATCTACCTGCTCCAGATCGCCGACACCGACGAGGACCGCCAGCCGTTGGTAAAAGCGTCGGATCCGGACGCCGTCCAGCTTATCACCATGCATAATGCCAAGGGGCTGGAGTTCCCGATCGTGCTGATTCCGCGTCTCTCCACCCGCACGGCAGCCAAACCCGTTCGCGTGGAGACCGTTTGGCCGAGCAATCCCAATCAGTTCCTCTCCTCCGATCTGTTCGCCGCAAGCTCCCTGCGCTTCGTACCGCCCTATCCCGACGTCGGCGACCTCCGCAACCGGCTCGGGCAGGCGGCGGCCGATGAGGCGCGTCGAGCCGAAGAGCTTTGCCTGCTGTACGTGGCCTTCACCCGCGCGCGGGACTACCTGCTGCTTGGGTGGCTGGAGAATCCAACCCAAGGCACGCTTCAGGATCTGCTGGGCGCCAACTTGCAAGGCGATCGGCTTTGTGGCCACCCTGTGCTCGTCAGCAGGGTGACCGGCGGCGCGGGGATGGCGGTTCCGGATCCTGGAACACTGGCGCCCGCGTCATCCGGCAGTGTCGTATTGCCTCCATCCTTCTGGCGCATGGAAGCGCAACAGTCCATCCGGCCCGAACCGGGAGTTGTGCCGGCCGACTGGGAAGAGCGCGCGCTCGAAGGATGTCTCGAGCATCCTCTTGAGGTGGACAGCCTTGACCTCGGCAAGGCGGTTCACGAGGCGCTGCGGCTGGCCGATCTGCTCGGCAATGGATGGGCCGATCATGTGCTAGAGAACCGTTTGCAGCAACGATGGCCCGAACCCATACCAAGCCTCGCCCTGTGGGCGATCCAGTTGGTGCGCGCCGCCTATCGCGAACTGTGTGCCATCGAGTTGCTGCGGGAGGTGCCACTAGTTGGCCAGGTGGATGGCCATGAGGTCGCTGGCCGAGTGGATGTCCTGCTCAGGACACCGGCTGGCTGGTGGGTGATCGACTACAAGATCGACGAGGCGGACGCGACCCGGATCGTTGAGCGGCACGGCGCTCAGCTGAGCCGCTACCGGAGTCTGGTTAAGCAGAGCCTCGGCGAGGAGTGCACGATCGCCATCCTCGCGCTGGGAAGCGGGACCCTGGTCTATCACCCTCGCACCCGATTCTGAACGAAGTACCAGCATGGGACTCTTCGATTTGCGCCACTCGCACGCCAGCCTCCTGCTCCTGCAGGGCGAGAACCCCAAGGTCGTCCAGGAGCGCCTCGGCCACTCCAAGATCGAGCTGACGCTCGGAACATACTCCCACTTGCTGCCGGGGCTCCAGCGGGCTGCCGCTGATCGCCTGGATTCGCTGCTAGAGTCGGCCAGGGTTGGCCCTTCTCGAACCACGAAGCGCGCCGGCCGATCGTGAGCGATCTCGTGGTTGTCGGTGCATGGTTATCGGGGGACGAATACCGCCATTATCGGCACGAGCAACATCGAGGCCAGCATCGCGCCCCCTGCCGCCGCCAGGCATCCTTGGGCTCCCTTGTCGCCGCTGCCGGCCCAGTCGGCTAGCGAGCTTTTGGATGCCATCAGCAACATAAGATTCACCGGCCCTATCAAGACAACAAACATGGTCAGGGGAGCCTCGATCAAGGCCCACCACCCCATGCTCACCCATGTAAAAAAAGACGTGAAGGCAGCAACCAGCAACAGGGCGGCACCATAGCCGCAGCCCATGCACGAGGCCGCATGGTCGCCCGAATTGTCGCCCATCAGAAATTCCAGCGATCCGAGGCGTAGGCAACCAGGGCTTCATACCCTTTGCGCCATCTGGCCTTGATAAGCGGCGTAGCCTTTGTACGCCAGTAGGATTCGGGGCCGGTCGTGCGATCGAGGTCGATCTCGACGTTGCCGTTCCGGATGGCCACGCGCTGGATGTTCTTGCTGGCTCCGACCTGGATGCACTCCTGAATCGTTGGCGCGATCAGGATTGCAGCGCAGTATGATTCGGCCGCTCGTTCCCGAAGGATCGAAGCGACCAGCCCTTCGTAGGCCGACTGCTCCAAACTCGGCCACTGGTTGACCAGGATGTAGCGCTTGTCCTGGATCTGGGCGAGTGCAGGGCTATACAGGCGCGCGGTCACTACCTCGGGAATGAGCATTTCCTCGGCCTCGAGGAGCACGAAGACCACGTTTTGCTTACCCTGGCGAAGCACACGTACCCCGGCGGATACCTCGGGAATGCCCGACAGACGTTCTTGAAGCCGATTGAGATCGAGCGTGAGGTGAACGTACTTGTTGCTAGATGCTTCCTGATTGAGGAAAGGATCGGTGCCGTGTTTGGCGGAGAGGATCTCCCCGGACCGTGCCTTCGGGACGTCGACGAGATAGACGCCATCCGGCATGTTGTCGGGACCTCGTCTGAGCTGTCCATTGCCGGCAATGATGGGGGCGGCCAAGGCATCGCCAGCCCCGTCGAACGCAAAGACGTACGAGTTGGTCTTGCCCTCCTCGTAGAACGCCATCGTGCTCAGGACCGAACACTGGTTCTCCAGGGCCCTGCCCCGCATGTGGTAGGTCCACTTCTTTCGATCCACGTGGCCACCCGTCTGGTTGATGATGAGGTCCACGCCCTGCAGGCCGTACATGCGGCTAACCATCGGTAGGGTTGCGTCGTAGCAGATCGTCTGGCCGAATGTGAAGTTCCCCAGCACGATGGGCTCGTACATAGTGTCGAAGTAGCCCTCGTAGTCCAAGACATCGAACAGCGAACACTCGGTGGCAACGTGCTTGAGATAGTACTTGGACTCGGTTTCTTCCCCCTCGGCCCACGGGTTCACGTACACGGAGTAGATCGCCCCGTCGCAGTCGCAGCGACTGAACAGCACTGGACAACCTGCTTCCTCGCACATCTCAGCGACGAAGCCGACGATGGTCTCGAAGTCGTTCTCATCGAGGATGTCGAGGTCCTCGAGTTCGTCATCGAAGCGACTCGCGGCATGCTCGGGGAAGACGAAAAGCTCGGCACCTGCCGCGCGCGCTTTCTCCAGGGCCAGCTGGACCGACGTCTCGATTTCGTCTCCTGCGGTGTTTTGAAGGAAGAGAGCAACTTTCATCGGTGGCTCCAGCTAGATCACATGATGGACGACGTTGTTACACGCCAGCCGGCGTCGGAAAAAATTGAGATGCCGTTCAGCTTCGGGACCGGCTGCGAGCACCCCGCAGAACGAGTTGCGAGCCAGATTGACGATGCCTCCGTTGAGATGCTTGCTGATCGAAGTCTCGACCTCGACCGCCACGAGGGGAAGGAGGATTTCCGAGACCTTGCCGAGCTTCAATGACAACAGTAGCGGGTGGTTGACCACCTCGGGACCAAGCTGGAGGCTGATGGCACGGAGCCAATCCACGAACGTTCGTGGCGCGGGTAGGCCCGCCATGAGATCAAGTTTGGGAATATAGTACCCGTCGGCTGGGCGAGACAGGGCCCTGGAGGTTCGTTCCACAGGATCATAGGTCCCTCGCTTGCGGAAGGCCACGTCCACTTGCTCATCGCGGGACTCGAGTAGCCCGTAGACAAACTCGTCACGGATCCCCTGCCACCGAATAGGTTCGGGGGCATAGTCTTGCTGAAGATAGAGGCCGGACTCCACAAAGCATGGAAGTAGGTCGTTGAATGGTCCGACCGAGGCGGTTTCCCCACCGCTTCCTCTTCTGCTCAAGGTGGCGTTGGGATACGGCCTGGCCGTCACTTGAAGAGTCTGAGGCGCCGTCAGGCCATCCAGCGTGGGAGACAGGTGACACCAGTCGAGCAGGAACACGTTTTGGTAGCCGAATGCGTCCCTGAAGTAGTTGCAGATCTTAACGCCCCGACGGTAAGTATCCTTCTCGGTGGTTGCAGCGCTGTTGTTGACCACGGCGAACTTGAAGAGAAATGGCGCTGCGTAGAGGTTGGATAAGTTGCCGAGCTGGTTCTTGCTGGTGGTCGTGGATCCCTCGATCTCGAAACCGGCGATCGGAAGCATCTCGAGATGGTCGATCCATTCAGGGCCGCCCTTCAGGACCGGTCGAAGAGCACGGGCGCTGAACAGGCCACGTGTATCCAGGTACCAGGCCACATCCGGAACTGGACAGTACTCGTCAGGCGTCCTTCCTAACAGGCCGGTTTCGGTTTCAACATGAAACCCGAGCGTCCTGCCGAACTCGGCGATGCTGTCCTGGATAGAGCGGGTGCTTAGCTTCGGCATGTACTGACCACTCCTGAATCTCCGGGGCCCCAGGCCCGGGACCTTCGCCGTTATTTTTCCACCTGAATTCCGTGGGCCTTCCCCATTTCCCTCATCAACTGGAGCTCGGTTTCAGATATCGGATCCTTCCCAATCGTGGCCGTAATCACCTTCGCAGAGATTTCCCAGAACATGACCAGGTCAGGTCATCAATAGGCGTCATGTTTGGCAAGGGGTTCACCCGCATGTACTCACGCAGATACGACGCCTTCCCCCGCAGCTCAAACAGCTTGTTGATATCCAGCACGAAACCGCTTCTCCTCTACCAATACCGGCCGCATTCCCGCCGAGCCGACCGCCAGCGATCAGCTCTTGCCACAAGCCTAATCAGAGCCTGCCGGGGTAGACCAGGGACGGCTGCCGTCCTGCCCATCGAAAACCCAGTATTCACCAAATGAAGGCGGAATGGGTCGGACCGACCAACCCAATTGATGGCAGCTCCAAGTGGACGATCGTTTCCGGCACCGTTTCCATCGAGCGCTACCCCAGGGGATGCGAGATCTACGCTTTGGCGGCCCATCGTTTAAGTCTGTGCGTGTTACGCGTGAGGAAGGCCGCAACGAAATCCGGCAGGCCCATGGCTTTCAACTTGCCCCTGACCTTGGCGATCATCTGATCGACCGTGAGCTCGGGCTCTTTGAACTGACCCTGCTGGTAGCAAGGGCTGCAAAACTCGGAGCTGATGCGCCCGTCCGACTCCGTACCGCCACCCTGCTCATCCTTGGCGAGCGGCATCCCGCAGCTCTGACAGCCACGACCAAACAAACTCATCGTGCCCCCTCACATCCAGCAGGCACCTCGTTTCTCAAATCCACCGCCAGGCAGGAAGCCATCTTCGGGAGATTGGCTACCAGAATGAGAAAACGAAGCAGCATCAAAAAATCACAGAGCCCCGAACCGTCAAGGTTTCGGGGCTCTGTTGAGAGCGGATGAAGAGATTCGAACTCTCGACCCCCTCCTTGGCAAGGAGGTGTTCTACCACTGAACTACATCCGCAGACGATCTGCAGTATAGCCAAGGGGCGCCGGGTTGTCAAACTCCCTCAGCGCGATCCCGCCTTGGTCACCACCACGGCGACCGTCCTGAGGGCGATCAGCAGGTCGAAGAAGAGCGATCGGTGCTTGAGGTAGTACAGATCGTACTGCAGCTTCTCCTCGGCCTCCGCAATCGACGCCCCGTAGGGATACCGAACCTGGGCCCAGCCCGTCAGGCCGGGCAAGACCAGGTGGCGGTGAGAGTAGAACGGGATTCGGCGCTCGAGTTCCCTGGTGAACTCGGGCCGCTCGGGCCGCGGACCCACCAGGCTCATCTCGCCCTTCAACACGTTCCAGAGCTGAGGGACCTCGTCCAGCCGGCTGCGCCGAAGCCAGCGTCCCACCCGCGTCACCCGATCGTCCTCGCGGCGGGCCCACACCGCCCCGTCCCGCTCGGCATCCGGCCGCATGGTCCGGATCTTGTAGAGCTTGAAGGGGCGCCCATGCCGACCCACCCGCTCCTGGCCGTAGAAGAGCGGACCACCGTCTTCCAGGCGGATGGCGATCGCCACCCCCGGCAACAGCACCATCCCGATGGCGAGCCCCAAGAGCGCGGCCACCACGTCACACCCGCGCTTCAAAACCTGGTAGGTCGCCCCACGGGTCCAGCCGAACTGCTCGATCAGCCAGCGCTCGTCGATCGAGCGGACGGGAACCCGTCGGCTCAACTGTTCGAACAGGGTGGGCAGGTCGAACACCTCGTCGTCCGGGGCGAGCGAGCGGCGCCAGGCATGGGAGGCGAGGGCCGAGCGCCCGGCCACCACCACGGCCTCGTGGGTCTCGACCAGGACCGGCAGGTGGGCGAGGGTGCCCAGCACGGGGACGGCCACCTCGCGGCCGCCGGGGGCTTCCGCCGGTAGCCAGCCGAGGGGGGTGAGGCCGCACTCCGGGTGGCGTTCGATCTCGGTGAGGGCGATCGCCACTTCGTCGGCCTCGCCCAGCAGCAGGACCGGTCGCTTGGCCCTCCGGCGCCACCAGGAGGACCAGTGACGTCGGGAAATCCGCAACCAGAGCCAAGCGATCGCGAGGCTCGCGACCGACACGGCCACCCCCTCCCCCGAAGCGGTGGCGAGCATCAGGGCGATCGCCGAGCCCACGAGGAAGCCCCGATCAGCCGCCGCCGGGACCGAAAAGTCGTAGCGGTAGGTCGCATACAGCGAGGCGAGCAGGACGAGCGTCTGGACGAGGAGCGATCCGGCCGGGGGATGGGGGAGCGCGAGGGTCGCCCCGACCCCCAGGGAGTCGCTCAGGGCGAGCCAGCCGCGCCGCTCGGAGGCTGCCAGCCAGCGTGGGGGGCGATCGCCCCGCGGGACGCCCGCGCGGAACGAAACGGGTTGCGGCCAGGGCAGGGATCCGGTCGACATGGAACCCCCTCCTACGGGACGCACGCCACGGGGCGGGGAGCGGCCTCGGGGGCCGGAGTTCGGAACCCCTGACTCAGGGAGCGGAGCCAGGGCCCCGGGTCGTCCCAGGCGAACTTCGCGAAGACCCGGGTGCCGAGGTAAGAGCGGAGCCAGCTCGCGAGGTCGAGTTCGCCGGCGCGGTAGAGGGCGAAACAGGTCCGGGCGTCGCGCTCCAGGTCGAGCCAGCGGACCCCCGTCCGGAAGGACTCGGGCCACGGCCCCGCCCCCCCGGTGAGATCGGCGTACTGCACCCAGGCGAAGTCGACCCCGCACGCGGAGGCAAGGGCATTCTGCTGCCACAGGCGGGGATTGAGCTCGATCAGCTTGAGCCGGCCGTCCCGTTCGTCTCGCTTGAACTCGATCGAGCCGATCCCCCGGTAACGGATGTGCCGGAAGAAGCGCATGCCGAGGTCGACCAGCTCCGGGTCGCGGATGCTCTCGACCAGGCTGCCCACGCCGAAGTCGGCTGGATACTGCCGGATCTTGCGCATGGTGAAGTGGACGAGGGCCTCGCCCGTGCGGGATAGGTAGGCGCAGACCTTGAAGTGGTGGGTGTTTGGGCCGGGCACGATCGACTGGACGAGAAAGGACTGCCCGCTCGCGAACAGGGCGGCGAAGTGCCTGGGGAGCTCCTCGGGCCGGTCGACCCGGAGGGCCTTGCGCCGCGCCAGGGCGTTCATGCCCAGGTGGCTGTAGCAGGGCTTGATGAGGGCCGGAAAGCGGATCGCCTCCTGCACCCGCGCGAGGTCGTGGGGGCCCGTCGGGGCCGCCGTGTCGGGGATCTCGAGTCCCGCCGCCCGGGCCATGTCGTACTGGCGGCGCTTGTCGACCAGGCCTTCGATCACCGCGGGATCGGCCAGCGCCATGTGGAAGTAGGGCGCGAGGGCCTCCCGGTATCGGGACAGGAAGAGGACGTAGGCATCCGAGGCGGGAAACAGGACCCCTCGCCGATCGAGGCTCTGCCCCAGCGCCACGAGGCGCTCGAGCAGCGCCGGGCCCTCCGTGACCGGATCGGGTCCGAGCTCGAAGCGACCGTAGCGGGAGGCGAAGCCGACGTGGGCCGCCACGTGATCGAAGCCCACGACCGGGAGGCCGCGCCGCCCCAGGCTGCGCACCGCGGCCAGGCCCGTGTCGAACAGGCTCAACACGACGGCGACGGGCGCTGGATCAGGGGGGCGCGTCATGACTACCTCGCTCGGTACGGCCGGGGCGGAAGCCCCTGATGCTCGCTTGCCAGTTTGACCGACGGGGCCGCGCCTGCCTTCATGCAGGTTGCACCCCATTTTTCGCCCATCACGGGATCGGCCCCCCCAGCGCGAGGGAAAGCAGCCTCCGGGCGTACTGCTCGGGCCCGAAGTGACCGAGCGCCCAGGCCCGGGCCCGGGCCCCCATGGCCCGGACCTCGGCGGCGTGTTCGGGGGCGATCGCCCAGGCGATCGCCTCCCGCAAGGCCGCGGGGTCGCCCGGCGGGACCACCAGGCCGGTGCGGCCGTGCTCGACGTACTCTCGCACGCCCAGGGTATCCGAGGCGATCACGGGTTTGCCCAGCACCATGCCATCCAGGTAGGTGCACTGCCCCGCGCTGCGATCCGAATGGGCCTGGAGGGGGACGACCACGACCCGTGCCGCCCGACTCAGCCGCCGGAACTCCGGCCGGTTCACGGCGCGGATCGTGACGTTAGGCGGCGGATCGGGGACCTCGAGGGTGCGCGAGGCGATCCGGACCGGGAGCCCGAGCCCGGCGACGGCCCGCAGAAGGGTCTCGTAATCCCGCAGGGAGTCCCCGCCGGCAAAGACGAATCCCTCGTCCCACGTCGGTTCGGTGAGGTCATGGGCGGGAAGCCCGTAGCTCCAGGGTGTCCGGGCCACTTGGGCCCGGGCGAGGCCCCAGTTGCGGGCAAAGAGGCGGCGCTCAGCCTCCGAGAGGACGCAGAAGGTGACGTTCGGGCGGTCGAGCCGCTGGATGACGAGCCGGCGGAGCAGGCGATTGCCCCACCCCACCCCTCGCTTCCAGGTGCAGTCGGTCAGGATCACCCGCACCCCGTGGCGCCGGGCGAGCACATGCGCGGCGGGCCAGTCCCGGTAGCCTTCGGTCGACCCATTCAGGATGACGCCGCTTCCCGGCGTCGCGCGGGCCCAGAGCTCGCGGGCCAGATCGAGGGGCGATCGCCCCTCCGTCGGCACGGTCTGGACGTACCGCCCCCACAGCTCGGGGGCGCCGGGGAAGGCGAGGGTCGAGATCAGGTCCCCCATGGCGCTACCGGTGGAAGAAGATGACGGCCGCCGTGATGAGGGTCGTCAGCACGGGGACGGTGACCCGGTAGAGGTCGGGGCCCCACACCTCGCCCACCTCGACGACCGAGCCTTCCTGGAGGCGAGGCAGGGCCTTGCGGCCGGTGAGCAGGTCATCGAGCTCGTAGGTCACGGCCCCCCGCCCCGGCTCCACCACCTTGAGGGCGCGCCGCTCGGCGCGCTCGGTGAGCCCACCGGCGCTGGCGATCGCCTCCAGGAGGGTCGGCGGCTCCTCGAAGTCGAAGGTGCCCGGATGCCCGACCTGGCCCAGGAGGGTGACCCTCAGGGGCCGCACCCGGACGAGGCTCACGACGACCGGGGGATCGGCGAGGAAGGCCTTGAGGGCCCGGGTCACGAGGGCCGTCACCTCGGAGACGGTGTGTCCCGCGACCGGCAGCTCGTGGACGAGGGGCATGGTGATCTGGCCGTCCGGTCGCACGGGCTCGGACGGGACCGAGAGCTCGGGGTGGCCCAAGATGCTCACCTCGACCACGTCGCCGGGACGCAAGCGGTAATCCGGGCTGAGGGCCATGGCGGGCAGGCTCCCCAGCACCAGGAGCAGGACGAGCGACAGGATCGGGACGAGACGCGGCATGGAGGGCCTCCTCAACGGGCGATCGCGAGGCGGGGACGACGGAGGGACGGCCGCTCCGGCGACGGGTCGGCGTTCTGGGCCTGGGCGGCGAGGATCCAGGCGATCCAGATGAACCGGTAGGTCAAGAGGTGCAGGAAGACGCTGATCACGGCCACCCCAACGAGCGCCGCCTGCAGGGGGGTGGCCCATGGGGCGTCCTTCCGGATGGGCCAGTGGGTCGCCCAGACCGCGAGGAGGGCCAGGAGGGCCCCGAGGCCCGCCTCGACGAAGGCCTGCAGGTAGGTGTTGTGCAGGGACAGGTCCGAGAAGAGGCCTGGCGCGCCCGCGGCCACGATCGGGAAGGCCTCCAGCCCGATCCCGCACCACCAATTCTGGAAGCCCGTCGCGAGGCCGATCTCCCAGATGTCCGTGCGCCCGGAGCCCGTGGGGTCGTGCAGGAGGTCGAGGCGGCCGTAGAGCGGGATGATCGCCGCGTAGCCGGCGGCGATCGCCCCCACGAGGGCCCCCAGGATCGCCCAGCGCCGTTCGAGGGCCAAGAGGGCGATGGGCACGGCCACCATCGCGAGCAGGCCGCCCCGCGACTGGGTGACGAACACCCCCAGGGCCATGACGGCCGCCGTGACCGCCCCTTCGAGGCGGCGCCCGGGCTGGCGCAACAAGGTGAGGGCGACCGCGAAGGGCCCGAGCAGCTCACCGGAGAAGAAGTTGGGGTCGGTTTGGACCCCCAGGAGGATCAGGGAGGCCCGGCCGTCCACCACCGTCTGGCCCGCCGCGAAGGCCATGAGGGTGCAGACGGCCGCCATGGCCCCGCCCCAGGCCCAGGCGCGCAAGGGGGCGTCCAGGTGGCGCACCTTCAGGCGCGGGGTGGTGCTCAGCATGTAGAGCAGGTAGGCGATCCCGATCGACACCAGGTACTCCTTGGTGTCGCGGGGGCGGATCGAGACGAAGATCGAGAAGTTGAGGGCCGTGATGAGGAGGGCGACCGCGAGGCCGCGCCCCGCGAGGAGCCGGTGCCGGTCGCGGTTGGCGACGAAGAGCAACAGGGCCGAGAACAGCCCGAGGCCATTGAAGGCGAGCCCCGCCCCGATCCCGTACCAGATGGCCTCGAAGGGTAGGAGCAGCAGGAACAGGCACCAGGGCCAGAGCCAGACCGGTCCGGGGCGCCTCACGAGGCCGCTCCCTCGCCCGAAAGCAGGTAGTAGCGGGCGTGCGCCGGCTCGGCGACGCGAGAGATGGCGATCGCCCCTAGCACCGGGATCCGCACGGCTTCGAGTTGCTGGATCTTGGGCACCAGCACCTCGGGGTCGACTCGCTGCGGGTTGGCCAGGATGAGGAGCCCGTCCACCGCCTTGGCGAACCAGGCGACCTCGGAGAACAGGACCAGGGGAGGCAGATCGAGCAGGATGTAGTCGTAGGCCTGCCGCCACTCGTCGAGCACGGGCGCGAGGTGGGTCTTGAGGCGCGCGATCCGGGCAGGGGCCCGTAGGCGCTGCAGGTAGCCCGGGGCGATGTAAGGCTTGGCTGGGGCCTTCTTGGCTGAGGAGGCGAGGGAGTAGGCGCGCCCCGCCGTCACCACGTCGATGAACCGACACACGTTGACGGCCTCGTCGGGTCGGGCGGTCCCGAGGATCACCTCGGAGAGCCCCGCGCGTCGGTGGCCGAGGTTGAACAGGCGGTGGACCCGCGGCCGCCGGAAGTCGGCGTCGACCAGGAGCACCCGGTGGCCCGACTCGGCCAGGGTCATGGCGAGATTGGCGAGCGTCACGCTCTTGCCCTCGCCCGGTACCGAGCTCGTGAGGGCGAGCGCCTTCCCCCCGGCCCCCAGCCGGTCTTCCAGCGCGAAGCCCAGGGCCCGCATGGCTTCCAAGTAATCGGGGCAGGCGTTCCGGCGGGCCACGAGCTCGCCACGGGCGAGCTCCTTGCGGGGCAGGGCGGGCAGGCTCGCGAACAGGCGGATGTTCGGCAGGTAGCCCGCAAGCTCCGACGCCTCGATCGGCCGGCCGAACAGGTCTCTCAACACCCCCACCGCGAAGGCGAGGGCGAAGGCGCCGACCAGTAGCACTGGGGCCGCCGGCCCCTTGAGGGGCTCCACGGGGGTCCGGGGCACCTCGGCGGGTTGCACGACCTGGGCGTAGGTGGGGGCGATCGCGAGGGCCAGGCTCGCCTCCTCGCGCTTTTGCAGGAGCTGCTGGTCAATCTGGCTCGCCACCTCGACTTCGCGGGTCAGGTGGGTCATGCGCAGCTCGCGGTTGGGCAGGGTCGCCATGTCGGCCGAGAGCTCGCCCCGGCTGCCCTGGGCGGCCGTGAGGCTCGCCTGGTCCGAGAGCGCCTCGGTCTCCGCGATCGTGAGCTGCTCGAGGAGGGCGGTCTTGACCGGGTCGATCGCCCGGAGCCCCGCGGCGTGGCCCACCTGGCTCTTGATCTCCTGGTTGATCTGCTGCTCGAGCAGCCGGATCCGCTGGCGCAGGGCGACCATGTCCGGGTGACCGGGGGCCAGGCCCTGGGAGAAGAGGGGTGAGGTCTGGGCGGCGACGAGCTGCTCCTCGAGCGACTTGAGGGTGGGGCTCGCGGAGAGCAGGGAGGCATCGGAGGCGGCCTGTTCGCTCATCCCGAGGGCCCTTCTCAGGCTCTCGGCCCGCGCGCGGGCCGCCTTGAGCTCGATCTGGCGCGACCGGATCAGGGCGTCCAGGTCGCCCAGCTGGTGGACCTGGGTCTGGATCTCCTCGTTGAGGTTCACGCTACCGGCGTCCCGCTTGAACGCGGCGAGCGCCCGCTCGGTCCGTTCGAGCCGCGCGCGGGCGGCCGAGAGCTGCTCGTCGACGTAGCGCAGGGCCTCCTTGACGCCCTCGCGGCGGTAGCGCTCGGTTTCCTTGAGGTAGGCCTCGCAGAGGGTCGCGACCACATCCCTGGCCTGTACGGGGTCGTGGGCGTCGTAGGTGACGGTCACGACGTCGGTGTCCTTGACCGGATCGACCCGCACCTGTCTCGCCAGCGTGTCGACGCCGAGAGGCTTTCCGTCCTTCTCCTTGAGCCCCAGCCGACGGATGGTCTCTGCGAACACCGGCCGGACGCGCATGAGCTCGACCTGCGTGAAGAGCGGGCGGCTCGCCGTGTTGAGCTCGGGCAGGGAGTCGTTGAGGACCTTGATGCCGCCCAGGCGCTGGTCGGATCGCATGACCAGCAGCATGGCGGAGGCCTCGTACTGCTTGGGGGCCGTGACGAGGTAGGCGGTGCCGCCCAGGAAGAACAGCCCGAAGGCCAGGCCCATGGACCGCCAGCGGCGGCGCACGAGCGGGAGGAGGCCCTGGTCGACGTGGGGCGGATGCGTCATGGGGCGGCCTTTCATGGGGCGACGTAGCGGGCAAGCGTCCCCATCTTTGGCGCTCGGTCGCGTCCCCTGCTAGGGCGATCTGGACGAAGGGTTTCGGTCACGCCGGAGCCGACGAGCCGGGGGGCGGTTCGGCAGCATGGGCATGCTTGCTCGCTCGATCGGGCGATCGCCCCGGAGGGCCCATGCGACCGAAAGCGACTGTCATGATCCCGACCTACAACCAGGCTCGGTGGCTTTCGGAGGCGATCGAGAGCGCCCTCGCCCAGGACCTGGACGGCCTGGAGGTCGTGGTGGGAGACGACGCCTCGACCGACGGGACCCCGGAGGTGATCGCGCGCTACGCGGCCGATCCCCGCCTCAAGGTGGTGCGCCAGCCCCGCAACCTGGGCCGCGTGGGCAACTACCGGTCGCTGCTGTACGGCCACGCAACCGGGGGTTGGGTCCTCAACCTCGACGGGGACGACACCCTGACGGATCCCTCCTACCTGCGGACGGCCCTGGACGAGGCGCAGCGCCATCCCCGGGCCGTGCTGGCGGTGGGCGGCGTGTGCTCGTCCCATCTGGACGGACCGCCGCGCGATCGCCTGCCCACCGAGTTCGACTGGCAGGTCGTCGAGGGGGCTGACTACTTTCTGAACTGGAAGCCATCCACCCTCGTCCCGCACCTGGCCTGCCTCTATCGTCGGCCACTCGCCGTTTCCCTGGGCTTCTACCGATCCGACATCCTGTTCTCAGATGGCGAGAGCCTGCGCCGGTTGGTCCTCCATGGGCAGGTGCTGCTGTGCGGGCGGGTGGTCGGGCGCTGGCGCACCCATGCGGCCAACGCCTCGTGGGCCGTTTCGGCCGCCCTCCACATCGCCAACCTGGAGCTCATCATGGGCCCCTTCCGGCATGCCCTCGCCCGGGGGCTCGATCCGCGGCGGCTCGAAGCCTGGAAGAAGGCGAACCTGCGCGAGTACGGCGTCCTCGTAGTCCACCGCTGCCTGGATCAGGAGGCGTGTGGCCAGGCGCTGCTCTTCCTGCGCCACCTGTGGCGGAGCCATCCGCGGGCCTTCTGGGAGGTGACGGCCGAGCTCGTTCTGAGCGGCCGGCCGCTCGTCAAGCTGCTCTTGCTGGCGCTGGGGGGGCGTGACCTCTTGGCGGCGGCCCGCGCGCGCTGGCACCGCGTCAAGCTGGAGGCCCGATGAGCCTGCGCCGCAACACCCTCTTCAACCTGGCGGGGGCGGTGCTGCCCCTGGGGGTCTCCCTGGTCTGCGTGCCGCTCTACCTGCGCACGATCGGGGAGGCGCGCTACGGCGTGCTCGCGATGGCCTGGATGCTCCTGGGCTGCTTCGGGGGGTTCGACCTCGGGGTGGGCCGGGCCACGGCCCATCAGGTCGCGAGATTGCGGGCGAGCGATCCGGGGGCGATCGCCCGTCCCGTGTGGACCGGCCTCTGGATCAACCTCGCCCTGGGTCTCGTGGGAGCGGCCGTGATGGCGGTGGTGGGCCCGTTGATGTTCGCCCGGGGCTTCTCGATCCCGGCCGAGCTGCGGGCCGAAGCCCAGGGCGTCTGGTGGCCCCTCGTGCTCGCGGTGCCCACCACGACGCTCTCCACCGTGCTCGCGGGCACCCTCGAGGGCCACGAGCGGTTCGACCTCGCGAACGGGCTGGGGGTGCTCGGGGGCCTGGTCGCCCAGGTGTTGCCGCTCACCGTCGCCCGCCTCGGGGGGCCCCATCTGGGGGGGCTGGTCGCGACGACCGTGGCCTGCCGGTTCGGGGTGGGCGTCGTCGCGGCCTTCGCGGCCTGCTGGTGGCTCGTTCCTACCCTGGCGCGCCCCTGCTTCGCCCGCGAGCACCTCGGAACCGTTTGTCGGTACGGGGGCTGGCTTTCCATCTCCTGGGTGCTGCACCCGGTGCTCACCATGGCTGATCGCTTCGCGATCGGGACCATGGCGGGGGCGAGCGCGGTCGGGCACTACGCGATCGCGACCAGCCTGGTCGACCGGGTCCAGCTGGTGCCGGCGAGCCTCGCCCGCTCCCTGTTTCCCCGGTTCTCGGTCCTGTCGGGGGCCTCCAGCCGGGAGACCGAGCGTCGCTCGCTCCTGGCGTTGACCGCCGTCATGACCCCCATGGTCGGGGTGGGCCTGGTCCTGCTGAGGCCCTTCCTGGACCGCTGGGTGGGCCCGTCGGTCGCGGCGGCCATCGCGCCGGCGGGGGCCATCCTGCTCGTCGGGGCCTGGTTCAACGCCCTCGCCTACGTGCCTTACGCCCGACTGCAAGGCCAGGGGCGCCCCGATCTCACGGCCCGCTTCCACCTCCTCGAGGTGGGGCCGTACCTCTTCGTCCTGTTCGTCGGCCTGCGGGCGTGGGGCCTCGTGGGGGCGGCGATCGCCATCACCTTCCGCGAGGTGCTGGATGCCGGCTTGCTGTTCTGGGCCGCGCGGGATGGGCGTCTCGGGGAGCCGATCGGCCCTCGGTCGATTCGGGAGGAACCATGCGCATCGCCCTCGTAGCCCTGTCCTGCCAGAACGGCGGCATGCTCCACTACGCGACCCAGCTCGCGAACGCCCTCACCGGGCGCTGCAACTTGACCTGGTTCACGCCCCCGAAGTCGGAGCTGCTGGATTACCTCGCTCCGGGTGTGAAGGTGGTCCCCATCCTGCCCCTGAGCTTCCCGGGCCACCCCGTCCGCAGTGCCTGGACCCAGGCGAATCCCCTGCGGGTGGGGACGATCGCCCTTCAAATCCGTCTGGCCCGCCCCGACGTGGTCCACATGGTCACCGACCACCCCTCCAACCCGCTGTTGCTGGCGTTTCTGGGCTCGGTTCCCGGCCTGTTCACCCACCACGATCCCAGCGGCCACCCCGGTGAGGGGGCGTCCTGGCGGTCCTGGCTGACTCACCGGACGGCACGGCGCTGTGACCGCGTGGTCGTGCATGGCGAGGCCCTCGCCGCCGAGCTCGCGACTCAGGGGGTCGATCGGGGGCGGATCGCCGTGGTCCCGCACGGGACCTACGCCTTCCTGCGGCGCCATGCGGCCGGTCGCCCCGAGGAGCCCATGATCCTCTGCCTGGGACGGCTCATCCGTTACAAGGGCCTCGACGTCTTGTGCCGGGCCGAGCGCTTACTCGCAGAGTGGCTCCGCGACTACCGGCTGGTCATCGCCGGTGAGGGGGACGCGTCCTGGTTTAAGCCGGAGATCGGCCCCTCGGGCCGCGTCCAGGTGATCGACCGCTATCTTTCGGATGCCGAGGTCGCTGCCCTGGTCGAGGCGGCCCGGGTCGTGGTCCTGCCTTACACGCAGGCGTCTCAGTCGGGCGTGCTCGCGATCGCGCAGGCCTTCGGGAAGGCCACGGTGGTGACGGACGTGGGGGGCCTGCCCGAAGGGGTCGGGTTCGGGGCGGCCGGGGTCGTGGTGCCTGCCGGTGACCCGGCGGTCCTGGCCGAGGCGATCGCCGGGCTCTGGCACGATGCTCCGCAACGGGCTCGGCTGGGGGCGGCTGGAAGGGCGATCGCCGAGACGGCCACGTCGCTGGATCACATCGCCACCGCCCACCTCGACATTTACCGCCAAACCGTGGAGGCCACCGCATGAGCACCGATCGCCTACAGCGAGAACGCCTCTACCACGACCACGCGGTCGGCGAGCAGGATGTCCGCCGCCACGAGCACCGCTACTACCGGAACTTGAGGGCGATCGCCGCCTTTCAGGCCCGGCAAATCGGCGACCTGCGGGACCGCCACGTCCTCGACTACGGGTGCGGCATCGGGTTCTCGACCCTGCGCTACCTCGAGGCCGGGGCCCGGGTCACGGCCATCGACCTCTCGCCCATCCTGGTGGGCAAGCTGCAGCGCGCGGCTGAAGCCCGCGGGTGGGGCGATCGCCTCACCGCCCGGGCCATGAACGCAGAGGCCCTTGACCTTCCGGACGGCACCTTCGACCGGGTGCTCGGTCACGGCATCCTGCACCACCTGGATTTGTCCCGCGCCCTCGCCGAGGTCCGGCGGGTTCTGAAGCCCACGGGTCGCGCCGTGTTCGTCGAACCCCTGGGCACCAACCCGCTGATCAACCTCTACCGCCGCCTGACCCCCGAGAGCCGCACGGTCGATGAGCGCCCCTTGACCCGTGGCGACCTCGCGCTGGTCCGGCGGACCTTTCCCGACGCCACGTACCGGTACTTCGAGTTGACGAGCCTCTTGGGTTTGGCGGCGACTGCGATCGGGTGGGAGGGGGGCGAGCGTCTCGCCCGCTACGTCCTCGAACCCCTCGACGACTGGATCCTCAACCAACTCGGGGGATTTCGGGCACTGGCCTGGCAGGCCGTCCTGACCCTTCCATTAAGCTAGAGTCAATCGAAATCTCTCTTTTTGGGCTCCGGATCGGGCTTAATCAACTCCAAACAAAGTTTGTTTGGGGGGTTAATCAAGTTTCCGGGTCTTTGTGCGGATAGAGGGGGTGTTAAGCGGTTCGGGAGATGAGCGCCGGATCGCCAGGGGGTAAGCGAGTTTGGGAGGGTTAACAGATGGGACTTCTTGATGGTCTGACCGGTGGCGGCGGTGGTCTGGGTGGCCTGCTTGGTGGAATCCTCGGCAAGGTCCTGAATACCGTCGTGACGGACCTCGCGGCTGGCAAGGGGTTTGACGCCATCGGGGCCGACCTGATGAAGGCGCTCACCGACTCGCTCGACACGGGGACCAAGGGCGCTGCCAAGGCGGGGGACACCGGTTCCGCCCTGACGGCCGATCCGACCAAGAAGAAGGCGGCCCTTCCAGGAGCCGCCTAGCGCGATCGCATCGCCGCGCCCCCGCCTCCCGACGAGGCGGGGGCGTTCGTCGTGTAGCGGATCCGGTAGACCCGCCCGCCACGGTCATCCGAAACGAACAGGCTTCCGTCCCGGGCCACCAGCACATCGACCGGCCGACCCCAGGCCCGCGCCCCCCGCAACCAGCCAGTCGCGAAGTCCTGGTAAGCAACGGGACGGTTGTTCCTGAAGCGGACCCGCACGACCTTGTAGCCCGTGGGCGGCTGCCGGTTCCACGACCCGTGAAAGGCGACGAAGGCGTCCCCGCGGTAGCCCGCCGGAAACTGGTTCCCGCTGTAGAAGCAGATCCCCAAGGGGGCCGAATGGGCCTGCAGGTCCAGGGCCGACGGGACGACGCCGCGGCACCGTCCGGGGTCGAGGTACTTGGGGTCGGGGGTTCGCTGGCCGTAGCAGTAGGGCCAGCCGTAGTTCCCGCCCTGGACAATCCGGTCCAGGGCATCGGGGGGACGCTCGTTTCCGAGCCAGTCTCGACCGTTCTCGGTGGCCCAGAAGTTTCGGGTGCCTGGTTCCCAGGCAAGACCCACGGCGTTGCGAATCCCCCGCGCGTAGATCGTGGCCCCGGTCCCGTCCGGGTTGAAGCGCAGGATCGCGGCCCGGCGCGGGTCCGACTCCCGACAGACGTTGCAGTCGGAGCCCACCGAGACGAACATGTGGCCGTCCGGGCCGAACACCAGGGTGCGGGTCCAGTGCATCCCGCCGGCCGGGATGGAGCGGGTCACGACCGTCCGGCGCTCCGCCTTCATCCCGTCGGCCGAGGGCGTGAGTCGGACCACCGCCCCCGTCTCGGCCACGTAGAGGTCGCCCTGACGCCAGGCGAGCCCGTGAGGCCGGTCGAGGCCCGAGGCGAAGGTGAGGGTCTCGAGGCCGTGGAGGCGATCGCGGAACAGGACGATCCGCCCGTCGTCGGGGATGCTCGCCATCAGCTCACCGCGCGGAGAGAGGGTTAGAAAGCGGATGCCGGGCAGGCCCGTCGCGTAGGTCGAGATCGAGAAGCCATCCGGCAAGTGAATGGGGTAGGGCAGGGGGTCGACGGTCGCCCGCGCGTGCCAGAGGCCCAGGAAGCCGGCGATCGCCGCCACATTTCCCCAGCCAGCCAGGCTCATGCCGTCCGTCCTCCGAATAGGGGCGGCCCGCCGACCTCGGCGGGCCGCCAGCCCTCGATTGTACGCTAGCTGCCCAACAGATGGGACCACAGGTTCCAGTTCGCCTTGGCCGTCTTGCCAAGCTCGCCGCGGCGGGTCGTCGTCATGGTGCCCGTCTTGCCAAGCTCGCCGCGCCGGGTGGTGGTCACGCCGAGCTTCCCGGTCTTGCCGAGGCTCTCGCGCCGGGTCGTGGTCATGGACTTGGCCTTGCCGCCGGCGGCATGCCTGATCACGATCCCCTTGAAGGCGACGATCGTGGTCATGCCGCCCTTGGCAAGGGCCTTGCGGCGCGTGGTGGTCGCGGACTTCTTGCCCTTCTCCGACACGACTCCGACCTGTTGCTCGACCGGCGCCACGTGCTGCGGTGCCGCGCTGCTTTCCTGAGCGATCGGGGCCGAGACGGGCGGCGTGACGGCCTGGGCTTGGGGAGCCATGGCCTGCTCGGCCGCGAGGGTCGAGTAGTGGGCGGCTAGAGGCTGCTGAGCGCAGCCGACGGTCGCGGACAACATCCCGAAGAGCGCCATGGGTAAGAGCGATCGACGCATGAGACCTTTCCCTCCCTAACTGTGCGAGTGGCCATCAGGCCTCGCCTGGTGCCCCTGGGGGCTACCCGAGGGAGAAGATAGGGGAGCTCATGGGCGCGAGGTTGGGATGGCGTCGCCAAACTTCGGAGGAAAGGGGCTCGTTTATCGAAGAGCAACGGCAGGCGCTGAGTGGGTCACGGGGCTCGGGTCCGGACATCCGTAGTTCGATCGACCGCTAGGGGGCCATCCACCGTCGGCCAGCGAACAGGCGCTGCACGGATCCGAACAGCTCCTCCCAGGCGTCCTGCTCCACGGGCCCGTCCTCCAGGATCTGGCTGATCAACTCGGTGCCGGCATGACGGGCCAGATGCGCGGGGGCCTCGGCCAGGACTTGTGAGGCGAAGGTCTGCAGGCTCAGGGTATCCCCGGCGGGCGCGATCGCCGGACGGTCCTCGTCGTGGCGGGATCCGGCCGGCCGGAAGGTCCGGGGCACGAAGGCAGCGGGATGGTTGATGCGGTCGATCACCTGGCCCCTCCTCTCACCCCGGGAGATCACCCCATGGTTATGGAGGGTTAAATCAGCGTTAATGCTGCCTTATGCTGGCTTTTTCATTTCTTAACAATCGGACCGGCGGATCGCTTGAGCGATCGCCCCTGGACCTGGGATAATCGCCCATGGGACCTGGAGCCGGTGATCCCGGGCGTTTGACGAAGGAGACAAACGGTCAATGACGACGCAACCTGCGGTCGCGGTCGCGACCCAACTGGTATACCTGTTCGACGAGGGCCACGCGGGCATGCGGGACCTCCTGGGCGGCAAGGGCGCGAATCTCGCCGAGATGACCCGCGCCGGCCTGCCCGTCCCCCCAGGCTTCACCATCACGACGGCGGTCTGCAACGATTACCTGGCACGCGGCGGGCGCTTTCCCGATGGCCTGGAGGGGGCGATTTCCCAGGCCCTCGCGACCGTCGAGAAGCGGGTCGGCAAGACCTTCGGGGACGCCGCCAACCCGTTGCTCGTCTCGGTGCGCTCGGGCGCCAAATTCTCGATGCCCGGCATGATGGACACCATCCTCAACCTGGGGCTCAACGACCAGACGGTCAAGGGCCTCGCCGAGCTCACCGGCGACGAGCGCTTCGCCTACGACGCCTACCGGCGGTTCGTCGCGATGTTCAGCAACGTCGTGCTCAACTTCAAGCTGCACCACTTCGAGACGGTGCTCGAGCAGTTCAAGCACCGGTTGGGCGTCAAGGAGGACACCGAGCTCGACGCCACGACCCTCAAGGACTTGGTCGCCGCGTACAAGGCCATGGTGTTCAAGGAGCTGGGCCTCAGCTTCCCCGAAGACCCGCAGGTGCAGCTCAAGATGGCGATCGAGGCCGTCTTCAAGAGCTGGAACAACCCGCGGGCCATCACCTACCGCAACCATCACGGCATCGCCCACGACCTGGGCACGGCCGTGAACGTCCAGTCGATGGTGTTCGGCAACATGGGCCCCACCTCGGGCACCGGCGTCGCCTTCACCCGCAACCCCAGCACCGGTGAGAAGGCTCTCTACGGCGAGTACCTGCTGAACGCCCAGGGAGAGGACGTGGTGGCGGGCATCCGCACCCCGCAGCCGATCAAGACTCTCGCCGACCAGCTGCCCGAGGTCTACGAGCAGTTCGTGGCGATCGCCCAGAAGCTCGAGGCCCACTACCGCGACATGCAGGACCTCGAGTTCACGATCGAGCGGGGTCGCCTCTTCATGCTGCAGACCCGCAACGGTAAGCGCACGACGGCTGCGGCCGTCAAGGTCGCGGTCGACCTGTGCCAGGAGGGGGTCATCTCCAAGGCCGAGGCGATCGGCCGGGTCGAGCCCGCCAAGCTCAACGAGCTCCTGCACCACCGGATCGATCCTGAGGCCACGCTCGATGTGGTCGCCAAGGGCCTGCCTGCGAGCCCGGGCGCCGCGACCGGTCGGATCGTCTTCGACGCCGACGAGGCCGAGCGCCTCGGCAAGCAGGGCCAGTCGGTCCTCCTGGTCCGGATCGAGACCAACCCCGACGACATCCACGGCATGATCCAGGCCCGGGGCGTCCTCACCTCGCGGGGCGGCATGACGAGCCACGCGGCCGTGGTCGCCCGCGGCATGGGCAAGCCCTGCGTCGCCGGCTGCGAGTCGATCAAGGTCGACCTCGAGGCCCGACGCTTCGAGGCCGCTGGTCGCGTGTTCTCGGAAGGGGACGTCGTCTCGATCAACGGCTCGACCGGCGAGGTGATCGCGGGCGAGGTGCCCATGATCGCCCCCGAGCTGACGGGCGAGTTCCGGACCCTCATGGGCTGGGCCGACGAGATCCGCCGCCTGCGGGTGCGGACCAACGCCGACACCCCCGAGGACGCCGCCAAGGCACGCGAGTTCGGGGCGGAGGGCATCGGGCTGTGCCGGACCGAGCACATGTTCATGCAGAGCGAGCGCCTGGTGGTCATGCAGCGCATGATCATGGCCGAGAACGAGACCCAGCGCCGCGCCGCGCTTGCCGAACTCCTGCCCTTCCAGAAGGAGGATTTCGTCGGCATCTTCCGGGCGATGGCCGGCCTGCCGGTCACCATCCGCCTGCTCGATCCGCCCCTTCACGAGTTCCTGCCCAACCAGCTCGAGCTCGCCATGGAGGTGGCGACCCTCCGGGTGACGAAGCCCGGATCGCCGGAGCTCGCCGAAAAGGAGGCCCTCTTCAGGAAGGTCAACGCCCTGCATGAGGCCAATCCCATGATGGGCCTGCGGGGCTGTCGGCTGGGCCTCGTCTACCCGGAGATCAACGAGATGCAGGTCCAGGCCATCATGGAGGCCGCCTGCGAGCTCAAGCAGCAGGGCGTCGAGGTCTACCCCGAGATCATGATTCCGCTCGTGGGGCATGAGAATGAGCTTTCGACGGCCAAGGCCCATCTGGAGAAGGTGGCGGCCGACGTGAACGCCCGCACGGGCTGCCACGTCCCCTACACCTTCGGGACCATGATCGAGATCCCGCGCGCCGCCCTGACGGCCGACGAGATCGCCCGTCACGCCGACTTCTTCTCGTTCGGGACGAACGACCTGACGCAGATGACGTTCGGCTACTCGCGGGACGACGCCGAAGGCAAGTTCCTGCTCACCTACCTCGATCGCCACATCCTGCCCGAGAACCCGTTCGAGACCCTCGATCAGGGCGGGGTCGGGCAGCTCATGCGGATCGCGGCCGATAAGGGGCGGGGCGTGAAGCCCGAGCTCAAGCTCGGTATCTGCGGCGAGCACGGCGGCGACCCCAAGTCGGTGGCCTTCGCCCACCAGATCGGGCTCACCTACGTGAGCTGCTCGCCCTACCGGGTGCCCATCGCCCGCCTGGCGGCCGCCCAGGCCACTATCGGTGGGGAGGCAAGCGGGACGGCCTAAGGCTGAGTCGGAAGGGGCGCGGGGCTCGGCGAGTCGGTCGGCACCGGGTTGGAGGAGTCCTTCTCCTGGGCCATCGCCTTGTCCCGCGCGTCCTGGGCCGCGATCTGGGCCTTGGTGAAGGTCGGGTCGAGCTTCACGGCCTGCTTGAACAGCTCGTAGGCCGCCGCGTACTTCGAATCCCGCATGAATTGGATGCCGGTCTGGTACTTCTGCTCGGCCCCCTTCTTCATGGCGACCGCGAGCAGGTTCTTGGCCTCGACGCTGTCCGGCTTGGCCGACGAGGCCTGCGTCAGGGCTTCGATCGCCCCGTCGAAGTTGCCTTCGTCCAGGAGGTCTTTCCCCAGCTTGTACGTCAGCTCGAAGCTCTTGAGCTCGGGCGTGTCGTGCTCGAAGGTCTTGCTCTCGAGCGACAGCTTTTGAGCCCGCTCGGCCGCGTCGATCTCGGAGAGGCGCGACGGGGCGACCGGGTTGTTGATGTTGATCCGCAGGGCTTCCTTGAGCTCGGCGCGGGCGAGCGTCCAGTTGCTCTGGCTCTGGTAGATCGCCCCCCACAGGGCGTGCGGGACGTCCTGCAGTTCGGCCGGAACCGTCAAGTGGCCGATCACCTCGAGCTCGGCCTCGGCCATCATGGGGGAGCCATGCTCGAAGTCGCTGATGGCGAGCAGCAGCCGCGCCGAGAGATCGGTCGGGTCGTCCGCCACCATGGCCCGGTACACCGAGATCTTGTCGGAGCCCTGCAAGGTCGTCAGGATCTGGGACCGCTTGTCGGAGAGGGCCCGATAGCTCTCGAGCACCTCGCCCACCCGGTTCACTTCGAAGGTGCTCTGGTAGCACTTGGACAGGTAGTAGTAGGGCCGCGGATCGTTGGGGAAGCGTTTGACGTAGTCTTCGAGGATCGAGCGCCCGCGGCCGAAGTCTTCGTGGTTGACCGCGTCGATCCCGTCCTTGAGCTGCCCGGCCCAGGCCGCCTGCGAAAAAACCAGCCCAGCTGCTAACCCCAGGGTCACGGCGACCAGCTTCTTCACGATGGCGTCTCCTATCCGCTCCGAGCGCTGCCTCTGATTGCTTCTACCCCTGCCCGCAGGCTTGCAAACGGCGCCGTGACGACGCATCCAAGCGAGGGTTGTACCTCAGCTCGCCTCGGGGCGCGCCCGGACCTCTTCGGCCTCCGGGACCACGGCATGCTCGATGAGCACCTGCTTGACCCGGATGCCCTTGACGCCCTTGACCGTGATCCGCGCCCCGTCGAGCTCGATCACGTCCCCCACCTTGGCGACCCGGCCCAGGTGGCTGATCACGAGCCCCCCGATGGTCTGGTAGCCGTCGATCGGCAGGTTGACGCAGAGGGTCTCGTTGACCTCGTCGATGCTGGCCATCGCTTCCACCACCGACACCCCGGGCGACAGCGGGTTGATGAGGGGCCGCTCCTCGTCGTACTCGTCGCGGATCTCGCCCACGATCTGCTCGACGATGTCCTCGATCGTGACGAGCCCCGCCGTGCCGCCATACTCGTCGTTGACGATGGCCATGTGGATTTCCTGCACCTGCATCTCGCGCAGGAGCTCGTTGAGGCGCTTGGTTTCGGGCACGAAGTAAGCCGGATGCATCCGCTGTTTCACGTCGAAGCCCTCGTCCCGCGCCGCAGCCAACAGGGCATCGCGAGCGTAGAGGATGCCCACGATCTGGTCGGGTGATCCCCGGTACACCGGAATCCGCGAGTAGCCCTCCTCGGCGATCACCTTCACGACTTCCGAAAGGGTCGCCGTCTCCGAGAGGGCGACCATGTCGACCCGCGGGGTCAGGATGGCGCTCACCGGCGTGTCGTCGAAGGCGAGAGCCGACGAGACCAGGTCCGACTCTTCCTCCTCGATCACGCCCTGCTCGTGGCCGATCTCGAGCAGCATGCGCAGCTCGTCCTCGGTGTAGCGCGGCGAGGCCAGGGCCTCATGGGCCCCCAAGAGCCGGATGAAGGGGGTGATGAGGGTCAGGATCGCATCGACCACGGGCCGCAGCAGGGTCGTGGCAAGCTGGATGGGGCGGGCGCTCAGGCTCGCGACGGCGTCCGCCTTGGCCGCCGCGATCGACTTGGGTATGATCTCGCCGACGATCACGATGGCGAGGGTCATGAAGGCGATCGCCACGATCGGCAGCCACCCGTCCAGGTGGCGGGCCCAGTGAAAGGCCAGCTGCGTGCCGAACACGACCATGGTGACCATGGCGAGCGTGTTGCCGAAGAGGATGGTGGAGAGCAGACGGCGGGGATGCTGGATGAGGGCCGAGATGAGCCGGGCCGACGGGTCGCCCGCGTCCAACCGGGCCCGCAGTTTGGCCCGGTTGATCGACATCAGGGCCGTCTCCGCCCCTGAAAACAACCCCGACAAGGCCAGCGCCACTATGAGGACGACCGCCTCGACACCCGGTGATAAAATACAGCCCCTCCTCTAGATGATTGCGAGCCGATTATATCACGCCGGCCAAGGCAAGCAGCCCTTCTCCCCCATGGCTGTTAAGGTTCAATTAAGCATGCGCAAGTAACGGTCTAACGGAACGATAACTCCCCATCCCCGTTCGATCGGAGGTCCCGTGTTGGTCAGACGCGCCTGGATAGCTTCCCTCGCTCTCGTGACCTCCCTCGCCGGCTGCGGCCATGCCCCGTCGCCGGCGGCGACGGTGTCGGAGGGCATGACGGCCCAGGGGCTCCGCACCGGGTCGAGCAACTGGCGGGACGACGTGATCTACTTCGCCATGCTCGACCGCTTCAACGACGGCGATCGCAGCAACGACTTCAACGTCGACCGCAGCAATCCGGGCGGCTTCCACGGGGGCGACATCCAGGGGCTGATCGACAAGCTCGACTACCTCCAGGCCCTCGGGGTCACCACCATCTGGGTGTCGCCACTGCTTCAGAACGACGAGACTCCGCTGGGCTCTACCAACCTGTGGGGGTACCACGGCTACTGGACCAAGGACTTCACGACCATCGACAAGCACCTGGGGACCACGGCCAAGGCCCAGGAGCTGGTGACAAAGGCCCACGCCAAGGGCCTCAAGATCCTGCTCGACGTGGTGTGCAACCAGGCGGGTTATACCTTCCCGGTCAACGATCCGAAGTACGCCGGCTGGTTCCACCACAACGGCAACATCCAGGACTGGAACAACCAGTGGTGGCTGGAGAATGGGTCGCTGTTCGGTCTGCCGGACTTCGCCCAGGAGAATCCCGCGGTCGCGAGCTTCCTGATCGACACCTACTTCGGCTGGGCCAAGACGCTGGGCGTGGACGGGTTCCGTCTGGACGCGGTCAAGCACGTGCCCAAGAGCTTCTGGGTGCAGTTCAACCAGCAGGCCCAGGCCCGCGGCGGATCGAGCTTCCTCACGCTGGGCGAGGTGCTGAGCGGCGATGCGGGGTACGTGGCGGATTACCAGCGGAACGCCGGCTTCCAGAGCCTGTTCGACTTTCCGCTCTACTACACCTTCGACAACGTGTTCGCGCAGGGCGGGTCGATGCGGCAGCTGGGCGATCGCTTCGCCCAGGACGGCGCCTATGCCGACGCGACCATGTTGAGCCCGTTCCTGGACAACCACGACGTCCCGCGGTTCCTCACCCGGGCGGGCGGGGATCTGACCAAGCTCAAGGTCGCTCTGGCCTGTTTGCTCACGATCCGCGGGATCCCGATGGTCTACTACGGGACCGAGGTGGGCATGGCCGGCGGGGGCGATCCGGACAACCGGCGAGACATGGCCTTCGGTTCCAACGAGCCGATGAGGGCCTACACGCAGAGCCTGCTTGCGATCCGCAAGCGGTCGACGGCGTTGCAGCACGGGCGGCAGCTGGAGATGTGGCAGGATGACCAGGTCTATGCCTATCTCAGGCAATCGCCGGACGCCGAGGCGATCGTGGCCCTCAACAACACGGCGGGTTCGCAGACCCGGACCCTGCCGCTGCGGGCCGAGTGTCGGATGCCGGATGGCACGCAGCTGGTCGATCAGCTGACGAACGAGACCGTGGCCGTGCAGAATCGTCAGGTCACGTTGACGATGGGGCCCCGGCAGGCGCGGATCCTGCTCCCCTTGGCCAATCCGAACGCGAAGCCGCCGGTACAGAGGCGAAAGAAGAAGTGACCGGACGCGCAGCGTCCGTCTTCCCGATGAACATCGGGATCCAGGAGCGGCCAGCAGGGTCTTGCGATCCTGGCCGCTCCTGGATCCCGGCGTTCGCCGGGAAGACGGGCGTCCTGGAAGGACGCTGGCATGAAAATCAGGATCAGTACGTCAGCGCAGCCGACTGGCCACCATGCGATCGCCCACCCCCCGCTTCGATCCGCGTCGCGGGGCTCTTGGTGGCCAGATCCAGCAGCTCCTTGGCCTCGGGCCAGAGGCGACGGCTGCCCATGAGCACGACCGTCACCGGGTGCTCGCTCTGGGTCTTGCCGACGTAGCAGTGGCGCGCGGCGAGGGTGTAGCCCGTCTTGCCGAGCACCGGATAGGCGTACTGAGTCAGGAGCTTGTTATGGGTCTTGACCCTGTGTGGGGCGTGGTGGCCCGGCCACAGGAGGCTCGCGTCGGTCGTCGTCGCGATCTTGGCGAACATCGGGTTCTGCAGGGCCGCGTTGAGGATCAGGGCGAGGTCCTTGGCCGTCGTGTAGTGGTTGGGACAGGGCAGCCCGTTGGAGTTGGCGAAGTGGGAATCGACCGCCCCCAAGGAGCGCGCCTTGCGGGTCATGAGCTCGGCGAACCGGGACTCAGAGCCGGCGATGTGCTCGGCCAGGGCCACGCAAGCATCGTTGGCCGACTTCATGAGGGCCGCGTAGCACAGCTCGCGCACCGTGTAGGTCTCGCCCGGCTTGACCCCGATCTTGGAGGGCTCGGCCGCGGCCGCCTTGCGGGAGATGGTGACGATGTCGTCGAGGTTGGCGTTCTCGAGGGCCACCAGCACGGTCAGGACCTTGGTCGTGCTGGCCGGAGGGAGCTTGGCGTCGGCATGGCGCTCGAACACCACCCGCCCGGCCTCGTCGAGCACGAGCGCCGACCGAGCAGACAGTTTGGTGATCGCCGCCTCGGCCGGAAGCGCGAACGCGCTCGCTGCGAGCAAACCGACCATCAGCCCCGTGCTGAATCGCCCCATGAGTGCCTCCTGAACAGGTGTTCCTGGGCTGTAATATACCCAGCGAACAAGCGGCTGCACAGTTCCGACGTCACAAAATCGCCCGATCTCCCTCGGCGGATTCCGGCCCTTGACAAACCTACGGCGACCTCTTAGGGTGAGCAGGTTCTTTCTGATCGCCCGCAAACCCGCTGGAGAAGCGCCTCCGATGGCCCAGAGCGCCCCCCTCGCCGACCTCGCGCCCGCGGCCCCTCGCCCGGGGGCGAGATGGACCTTGAATGGCCCGGCGATCGCGATCGGATTGCTCGCCCTGTTCCTCCTGCTCGCAGTCGCAGGCCCCTCCCTCTGGCCCGTCGACCCCATCAAGCAGCTGCCCGACGGCCTGGATGGCCTCGGCATGCCGCTGCCGCCCTCCTGGGCCCATCCCTTCGGAACGGACGACCTGGGGCGCGATGCCCTCGCGCGCTGGCTGATGGGCACCCGGCTCTCGCTGTGGGTCGGCGTCTCGGCCACCGTGCTCGCGGGCCTGTTGGGGGGCACGATCGGCGTGCTCGCGGGGGCCTTCAAGGGCCTCACCGACCTGGTGCTCATGCGGGTGACCGAGATCGTCATGGCCTTTCCGACCCTTCTGCTGGCGATCGCCCTCGCGAGCGTCCTGCCGCCCTCGCCCTGGATGGTGATCCTGACCCTCGCCCTCGTGGGATGGACGGCCATGGCCCGCCTGGTCCGCTCGGCGGCCCTCTCCGTCGCCGAGCAGGAGTACATCCAGGCGGCCCGCAGCCTGGGCGCGAGCGAGGCGGCCATCCTGCTCCGCCACGTGGTGCCCAACGTCCTGCCCACCCTGCTGCCCCTCTTGGCCCTCAAGCTCGCCGACATGCTGCTGCTCGAGGCGGCCCTGAGCTACCTCGGGATCGGGATCCGGCCGCCGGCTTCGAGCTGGGGCAGCATGATCCAGGAAGGCCAGCTCTACTTCCGGGACGCCCCCTGGCTCGTCGTCGCACCGGGGCTCGCTATCGTGCTCGTCGTGCTCTCGGCGAACCTGTTGGGCGATCGCTTCGGGCGCCTGGGGCGGGGCCGGTAGCATGCAGCTCTCGCTCAGCGCCTACACCGAGCGCACCGTGCCGATGAACGGCGATCCCGAGACGGTCGCCCGCTACTTTTCCCAGAACGAGTCCCTGCTCGCCCAGCTGGTGGGGCCCGATCGGGTCGATCGCCTCGGCGAGGGCCTCTTCCGGGTTCACACCCGGGGCTTCGCCGCCCTCGGCCTCGAGGTGACGCCCAGCTTCGACGTGGCCTTCACCGACCTTCCGGGGGTGATCCGCATGGCCTCGCAGCGCTGCCACCTGCTGCACGGAGAGCAGTTCGACCTGGAGGCGAGTTTCGAGGGTGAGGCCCAGTTCCATCCGGCCGCTCACGGCACCGCCCTGTTCTGCTGGACCGAGGCCAGGGCCGAGCTGGACTTGCCGCCCTGGCTCAGCTTCGCGCCTCGCTCGCTCGTCACCTCCACCCTCGAAGCCATCATGCACGGAGCACTCGAAGCCATGAGTGGCCGGTTCGTGCCGCTCATCCAGCGCGACTTCGCGGCCTGGGCCGAGCACGCGGTGGATCCGGCATGAAACGGCTGCTGGCCTGGGCGATCGCCCTTCCCCTCGCGTCCTGTGCGGTCGCCCCGGCGCAAGGGAACGGACAGGTCCTGCACCTGGCCCTGCAAGACACCCCGAGCACCCTCGACCCGGCCCTCGCCTCCAACGTGCCGGCGATCGGGACGAGCCACTGGCTGTTCAACGGCCTGGTGGGGTTCGATCCCAAGGGGCGCGTCGTGCCGGACCTCGCGAGCCGGGTGACGGTCGATCGCACGGGTCGGCACTACGTCTTCACCCTGCGAAACGGGGTTCACTTCCACGACGGGCGGCTTCTCACCTCGGCGGACGTTCGCTACTCGCTCACCCGTCTGCTGCGTCCCGAGACCAAGTCCCCCGGGGCGAGCTTCTTCCGGGCCATCCAGGGGGCTCCGGACGTCCTCGAGGGGCGCGCGAAGGAGGCTTCGGGCATCCAGGCCCCGCGCCCGGAGGTGGTCGAACTGACCCTGTCGGCCCCCGAACCGACCTTTCTCGAGCGGCTCGCCCTCAACTACGCGGCGATCCTGCCCGTGGGGGCGGGCGATCGGCCCGACTTCGCGCAGCACCCCATCGGCACGGGGCCCTTCCGCCTCAAGAGCCTGCGCCGGGGGGTGCGCATGGCCTTCGAGCGGAACCCCGCCTACTTCAAGCCGGGGCTGCCGCGCCTCTCGGGCATCGACGTGGCCCTGGGGCTCAACGAGCAGGTCGAGGCCTTCCGCTTCGAGCTGGGGGAGATCGACGCGATCGGGCTGTTCAAGGCGATCGGGGCGGCCGACTTCGTCCGCCTGCGCCGCGACGGGCGCTGGAAGGAGCGCTTCCTCTCGAGCCCGGACGCCGCCACCTACTACGTCGGCATGAACACGCGCATGGCGCCCTTCTCGGACGTGCGGGTGCGGCGGGCGGTCGCCATGGCGATCGACAAGGATCGGCTCGTGCGCCTGGTCAACGGCCGCGGAGAGCCCGCCCGCAGCTTTCTGCCCTCGATCCTGCCCGGTGCCGACCCGCACGTCTCTGGGTGGAACCGGGACCCGGCGAAGGCCAGGGCCTTGCTCGCGCAGGCGGGCTATCCGCACGGCCTGGACACGACCTACTGGTGCTCCAACTCTCAGACCACCCTCAAGGTCGCCCAGTCCATCCAGCAGGACCTGGCCGCGGTCGGGATCCGGGCGACGTTGAAGCCTCTTGCCTTCTCGACCTTCCTCACGGCCGTGAGCCAGCCGGGACAGGTACCCATCTTCTCGGGCAACTGGAGCATGGACTACCCGGACCCCGCGAACTTCCTGGCGACGCTGTTTTCGAGCCGCTCGATCCACCCCGTGCACTCCGTCAACACGACCTACTTCACCGATCGTTCGGTGGATGCCTGGCTCGATGAGGCCGAGGCGAGGCAGGGGGACGCGGCACGCTTCGCGCTCTATCGCCAGGTCGAGGCCCGCATGCTCGATCAGTCGCCGGTCGTGCCCTTGTATCACCCCGTGCGCTACGTCCTCGCCCAGGGCTGGGTGAAGGGCCTCGCCTTGCACGCCGTCTGGCCCCTGGATGCCGAGACGGTCCGATTGGAGCGGTAGATGGGACGCGCGGTCCGACGCCTGACGCTCGCCCTCCTGGTCTGGCTCGGGGTGGCGACCCTGACCTTCGCCATGACCTATCTGATCCCGGCCGATCCGGCCCGCACCCTGGCGGGCGCTCAGGCCGATGCCGCCACGATCGAATCGATCCGGGCCCAGCTCGGCCTCAATGCCCCCCTCTACTGGCGCTACCTGCACTACCTGGGCGGCATCCTGCACGGTGACTTCGGCACCTCCTACGTGACCGGGGAGGGGGTGCTGCCCACCATCCTCGAGCGCTTGCCCGCGACCTTGGAGCTCGCCGTCGGGGCGCTCCTGGTCTACTTCGTCGTGGGGGTCGGTTTCGGGATCTGGGGCGGGGTCCGGCCTCGGGGGTGGGGTGACCGGTTCGGACTGGCGATCGCCGTGCTGGGCGTCTCGGTCCCGGCCTTCTGCCTGGGCCTCGCCCTCATGTACGTCTTCGCGTACCGGATCCCGGTCCTGCCGCTCGGGGGGCATGGCGGTCTCAACCACCTGATCCTGCCGAGCCTCACGCTCGGGATGGGCGGGGCCGCCTACTACATCCGCCTCCTGCGCTCGGGCCTGCACGACGTCATGCGCCAGGACTACATCCGCACGGCCCGGGCCAAGGGCCTGAGCGAGCGGGCCGTGATCGTCCGGCATGCCCTGCGGAACGCGGCCCTGCCCCTGGTGACCCTGCTGGGCATCGACTTTTCGCACCTGATGGGCGGGGCGGTGTTGACGGAGAGTCTGTTTGCCTGGCCGGGGATCGGGAGCAACGCCCTGGTGGCCATCTCGACCCTGGACGTGCCCATGATCATGGGGACCGTCCTGTTCGCCGCGACCATGATCGTCGGGGTCAACCTCGTCATTGACGCCGTCACGCCCCTGGTGGACCCGCGACTTCGCTCGTAAGAAGGCGGCCCTAGCGGAGCCCCCGCCCCCTGACCCCCGCCCCACAGGGGTGGGGGAACAGCCGGCGCGGCGCCAAATCCACTCCACACGCAATCTTAAAGCAAGTTTCCGTTCAGATTCCCGACAAACAGGCCATGCCGCCCGGCCGATCCCGATTTCGACCTCGGGGGATCGACCGGAACTTGGCGTCGGGGGCTAGGCGCTTGCTTGATTCTGTGCTAACGTGTTAAGCAGGGGTCAATAGGCCTTCCGTTTGCTGGTAACTCCCTCTTGGTCGAGGAAGCACGGAGGTTTCGGGATGGAAAAGGCGTTCAAAGAAGCGACGCCCGCGCAGCGCGAGAAGCTGGTCGGTGAGTACCTTCCGCTGGTCAAGAAGATCGCGCGCGGTCTCGCCCGCCGCAGCACCGACCCGGTCGAGGACCTGATCCAGGTCGGCTCGATTGGTCTGCTCGAGGCCATCAACCGCTACGAGACCGGTCACAACACCGAGTTCAAGACCTACGCCGTCCACTTCATCACGGGCCACATCCGCCACTACCTGCGCGATCGCCAGAACCTCCTGCGCGGCCCGCGCGTCCTGCAGGAGCTTTCCTACCGCCTCTCGCAGGTCACCGCCAAGCTCACCCAGGAGTTCGGCCGGGAGCCGACCAATCAAGAGCTGTCGAGCGCCCTGTCGGTCACCCCCGAGCAGGTCGACGAGGTCAAGCTCTACGACCGTCGGGTCACCGTCCTCTGGCTCGACCAAGAGGGCAACGACGGCGAAGACGACGAGCAGCGCTCGTTGCTCGAAAGCCTCTCGGATCCCCGCTTCTCCGGCGAGAGCCGCGACGAGCTCGACGAGAAGCTGGTGCTCACCGAGGCGATGGCCCGCCTCCCTCACGCCCAGCGCGAGTTGCTCGAGCTGCGTTACTTTCACGACCTCACCCAGGCCGAGCTCTCCCGCCGACTGGGCATCTCCCAGATGGAGGTCTGCCGCCGCCTCAAAAAAGCGGAAAAGCAGCTGCGAGTCGTCCTCTCCCCGCCCGCCGGAGGTCGCCCGGGGGCCTAGCGCCCCCTCCCCATGCTCCACGCGGCCACCCAGTCCCTGCTCGAAGGCGCCCCCCTCGATTCCACCACGGCCCACGCCGCCATGGAGGCCATCCTGACCGCCCGGGCCACTCCGGCCCAGGTCGCGGCCTTCCTCACGGCCCTGCGCATGAAGGGCGAAACGCCCGCCGAGGTCGCGTCGCTCGCCGAGGCCATGCGCCAGCACGCCGTCTCCCTCCCCGGTGACTGGGGCGATACCCTCGATACATGTGGAACGGGGGGCGATCGCTCCGGCACCTTCAACCTGTCGACCACTGTCGCCTTCGTCGCGGCCGCCGCCGGGATCAAGGTCGCCAAGCACGGCAACCGATCGGCCTCGAGCCAGACCGGCAGTGCCGACGTCCTCGAAGCCCTGGGGGCCCGCCTCGAACTCGAACCCGACGCCGCGGCCCGCATGCTCGATCGGGTCGGCTTCACCTTCCTGTTCGCCCCGCGCTACCACCCGGCCATGCGGGCCGTCGGCCCCATCCGGCGCGAGCTGGGCTTCCCCACCGTCTTCAACCTGCTGGGGCCCCTCTCCAACCCGGTGAGACCGCGCCGACAGGTGCTCGGTGTCTACCGGGCCGACCTGGTCGACCTCATGATCGGCGCCCTCCAGGCCCTCGGCTTGACCCATGCCCTCGTCATCCACGGCCACGGCGGGCTCGACGAGCTCTCCCTCGAAGGTCCCTCCGTGGTGGCCGAGCTCCGGCCCGACGGCACGATCACCCGCTACGAGGTCCACCCCGCCGACGTCGGGCTCACCCCGGCCCCCCTCTCGGCCCTGAAGGGCGGAGAGGCCGCCACCAACGCGGCCATCCTGCGCGGGGTACTCGCGGGCGATCGCCAAGACGCCTGCCGTGACGCCGTCCTGTGGAACGCGGCGGCCGCCCTCGTCGCCGGAGACCGCGTTCCGGACCTCACGGCCGGAGTCGCGCTCGCCCGCGAGCTTCTCGACTCGGGCGCCGCCCTCGAGGTCCTGGATGGCTTCGTGGCGGCCTCCTGGGAGGCGTGACCGGCCAGGCAAGCGGGTTTGCGCGCCGCGCGGCCCATGACCCTCGCTCGGATCAGGCCCAGGATCCGCAAAAAATCGACATTTTTTCCTGAAAATGGGGCCTCGGAGGCTTGCCAATTCTCATGGTTGCCCCTATAATCGCCACTGTTGACGGGAGCTGGCTCGTCATGCGGCTTTGGCGGGATCCCCTCACGCTCGGAGCCTTACGTTACGCCATTTCGGCAGAAGGGACTTTGTGGGATGAACAAAGAAGAGTTGATCAAGCAAATCAGCCAGAAGGCGAAGGTTTCCCAGAAGGAAGCCGGTGAGTGCCTGAACGCGACGATCGAGGCGATCGGCGCCGCGCTCGCCAAGGGCGACAAGATCACCCTCGTCGGCTTTGGCACGTTCCAGGTCCGTCAGCGGGCCGCCCGCGAGGGTCGCAACCCCCGCACCGGCGCCGTCCTGAAGATCCCCGCCAAGAAGAGCCCGGTCTGGACCGCCGGCAAGACCCTCAAGGAGCGCGTCGAGGGCAAGAAGGCCAAGGCTGCGGCGGGCGGCAAGAAGAAGTAAATCCTTCGGCCACTGGCCGAAGCTGGCGAGTCAGCACACCCCCCGGGGCTCAAGCCCCGGGGGGTTCCCTTTTGGCAGGGATGGTTCGCCATCCGGGCTCACGATCCCCCGCCCCCTGGCCCCCGCCCCGAGGGGTGGGGGCCAGGGGGCGGGGGATCCCACCAGGGCATCTCAACGGTGCTTGGCCTTGACGTGCTTGACTGGAGCCGGTGGTTGGGCCTCGCCCGATTTGCCATGCAGGAAGAAGAAGGCCCCCGCCGCTAGCAGCAAGACGACGAGCACGCCGGCGATCGCGGCCATCGGCACGGTCGGCTGAGAGGCCCTGCCAGCGAGCCGCGAGGTGGTCGGTCGATTCGTGGCGGGCGCGAGCCGCCCGGTGGGGGAGGCCGCCTTGGCCCCCTTGAGGGGAGCCGTCTGGGCACCGCGCTTGGCCGGAGCCGCCGTGGCCTCGTCGGCCGCCGACGGGTCCGAGCCCGCGAGCTGATTGCGACGGGTGATCTGCGACTCGAGGGCCGCGAGGACCTGCTCGGGGGTGCAGTACCCCTTCGCGATCAGGACCTGACCGAGGGGGCGGGGATCCATGACCTGCTGCTTGAGGGCTTCGCCCAGCTGCTGCGGGGTGATCACCTTCTCGGCGAGCAGCATCTCGCCCGTCCGGGCGAGCCCGCTCTGGATCAGGCGCTTCTTCTGAGTCTGCCAGCCGAGGACCGACTGCAGGTCCTGGTGGGTGATGAGGCCCATGTTGATCAGCACCTCGCCCAGGGGCACCCGCCGCTTGGATTGCTCGTCCGCCAGCGCCTGGAGCATGTCGGTCCGGGTGACCTTCTTGCGGCTCACCAGGAGCTCGCCCAGCATATCGGCCTCGGGCAGCATGACGGCGAGCGAGCGCTGGGCCTTGAGGGCCGCCTGCAGATCGGCTGCCGAACAGGCCTTGAGGTGGGCGACCAGGATCTCGCCCAGCGGCTTCTTGAGCAGGGGCTGGAGCGAGAGGGCCTCTTGTAGCTGGACCGGGGTGACGGACCCCTTGGAGGTGAGGATGGAGCCCAGGCGCTCGTGGAAGGGCCTCGACCCGGGCTTGGCGATCCGGTACTCGCCCACCACGGCGCCGATCATGGCCTCGAAGTTAGAGATGCCGAGCCGCAGGATCGTCTGGCCGAGCGTCTCGTTCTCCTCACGGAGCTCCAGGGCGTCGTTGATGAGCTCCTGGTCGAGGGCGTTGTAGCTCGCGAGGACGCCGGCGAGGCTGGTGTCGGGCGGCTTGGCGCTCACGTCGTAGCCGCGGAACTCGGAGAGGCGCGCGAGGAACTGCGGCCAGGTGTAGAGCCGCCCCATGGTGATGTCGTCCGCCGCGTTGCGCTCGCGGAACAGGGCCTGGTCGTCGACCTTGGACATGACCTTGTCGAGGTCCTGGCGATCGACGCACAGCATGCCGTGCACGGTCGGGAACAAGAGTCGCGGGTTGATCGGGTAGATCTTGGTGCCGATGCCCTGGATGCCCACCTCGCCCGCCGAGAGCACGACCACGTCCCCGCGGAACATGACGCTCACCTTGACGCTCTTGCGGCGGCAGTAGGCCTGGATGTCGCTGATGAAGATGCGGTTGGCGACCGTGACCGGGACCTTCATGTTCCAGCCGCAGTTGCACCAGGGCCGGTCGTTGCGGGTCTGGGGGATCGCAACCCCGCACTCGGGGCAGGCGAGCTGCGAAGGCTGGACCTGCATGGCGGCGAGGGCCTTGCGGTCCTCGATCGAGCCGAGGCCCTCCTTGGCGTAGCCCGTCAGCTGCTCGTCCTGGGCGTTGTCGAGGATGTGCTTGTAGGCCTCGATGGCCTTCTTGGACTGGCCGTCCTTCTGGTAGGCCCGGGCCAGCATGAGCCAGACGCGGTAGTTGTCGGGACTGAACTTGGTGGCGTACTCGAAGAAGACGATCGCTTCTGCGATCCGCCCCTCCTTCATGGCCCGAATTCCCATGTCCGCTTGAGCGTTCACCCGAAAACCCTTGATTGTTGTCAGCGCCAAAGTGGCGCCAGAGGCGCCTCATACTTCACTATACCCTCCCGGATTGCCGGCCTACCGCGCCTGACCCGGATCGGCCCTTCCGTGCCTGGCCGCCATGTGTTACCTTGGGCTGGAATTGCTGAAAGGACCGGATCGTGCGCCCCTCTCCCGTTGGATACGTCCTCGTGCTCGCCACCGGCGTCGCCGTCGGGGCGGGTGCGGTTGCCTGGAAGTCCCACTCGGCCTCCTCGGCCCCCTTGGCGGTCGCGACCGATACCCCTCCCATCCGCGCGGGCGCCGGGTTGCCCGCGGGCACCTCGCTCATCGCCGATCTGGTCGAGCGCGCGGCGCCCGCCGTGGTCAACATCGACACGGTGACCAAGGAGCGGCGCCAGGTGATCGATCCGTTCGAGGATTTCTTCGGGGGGCGATCGCCCTTCGGCACCCAGGAGTTCGTGCAGAAGGGCGTGGGCTCGGGCTTCATCGTCGACCCCTCGGGCGTGATCGTGACGAACAACCACGTCGTCAAGGGCGCGACGGAGCTGACCGTCACCCTCAACGACGGGCGCAAGTTCGCCGGGCGGGTGGTCGGGCGGGATCCGTCCACGGACGTGGCCGTCGTCTCGATCGCGGCCAAGAATCTGCCCACCCTGGCCCTCGGCGAGAGCCGGACCTTGCGGGTGGGCGAGTGGGTGGTCGCGATCGGCAGCCCCCTGGGCCTCTCCAAGACCGTGACGGCCGGGATCGTGAGCGCCCTCAACCGGGACGTCCAGATCAACGAGCGGGTGAGCTTCATCCAGACAGACGCCGCCATCAACCCGGGCAACTCGGGCGGACCCCTCATCGACATGCGGGGCCGGGTGATCGGGATCAACACGGCGATCGCCGCCCAGGCCCAGGGGATCGGCTTCGCCATCCCCGCTGACACCGTGCGCAACATCGTCGAGCAGCTGCGGGCCAAGGGCAAGGTCGAGCGGGCCTGGATCGGCGTCTCGATCGGCGAGCTCACGCCCGAGCGTGCCCAGCAGATGTTCTACAAGTCCGAGCCGGGCGTGATCGTCCGCCAGGTGATCCCGCAGGGGCCCGCCGCACGGGCCGGGATCATGGAGGGGGACGTGCTGCTCGAGGTGGACGGGCACAAGCTCGAGAAGCCCGCCGACCTGATCCGCTACCTCGCCGACCGGCGGGTGGGAGACGCCGTGACCCTCATGGTCAGCCGCGAGGGGCAACACAAGGCCATCAAGCTGGGGCTCGCCGCCATGCCCCCCGAGGCGCAGGCCCCCCAGGCCCCCGAGCAGGGGGACGAGGGCCCCTGATCGGGCGGATCGGCCGAAGGAGTTGGGCCGGATCGACCGAGAACCGGACAAGCGGGTGACCTAGCATGGCTCCAGGAGGAGCCGTGCCATGAACCGACCCATGATCCTGGCGCTCGGGGCGCTGGTGGCGATCGCCGCCTGTACGAAGGGGACCGCCCCCCCCGACGCGGCCCCGGCTCCGGACCTGGGGCCCACGGTCGATCCCCTGATCACGCCCGGGGCGAGCTTCCACGTGCAGGGGACCGTCAAGGGCCCCAAGGGGATGATCAGCACCCAGGAGAAGCTCTACAAGTTGGCCTCCTTCAGCGAGGACCCTTTGCCAGGCATGCGGGTGGTGGCGGCCGATTCCCGATTCCAGGCGGTCAAGGAAGTGCCGGGCACGTGGAGTGACGCCCAGGGCCACTTCGCGATTGACACCCCGAGCAAGGCAGGATTCATCCTGGCCTTTGCAGCCTCGGGGTCGGCCCCCCTGGCCGTGTTCTACCGGGGGGACTCGACGGTCGCGATGGACGTGGCCTCGACGATGGTGGCGTGGAAGCTCTCGGCCGACGCCTCGACCCACTCGGTCTCGCTCGACACGGTGGACCCGGCCAAGGCCGTGGCCGTGACGGCCCTGGTCGCGCAGGAGCTCACCAGCAACAACCTGTCGCCGGATTACAGCGTGGCGAGCTGGCCAGGGGCGATGGTGTTCTACGCCTACCGGACCCAGGGCAAGATCGCGGCGGCCTTCAACGCCATGATCCCGGGCAGCGTGCCGCCCAAGTCGCCTTGAGGAGGGGCCCGCCTCTCCTCAAAAGATTCGCCCCGGTGCACGGCGCACCGGGGCGAGAGGTGGAGATGGTGGGAATTGAACCCACGTCCCAAAAGACGACCATAGCGGCGTCTACGAGTGTAGCCTGGGGTTCGTGTCACCCCCCGCGCGCCCCCTCGGCGCGGCCCGCGAAAGGTTAGCTGACTAGACTTGAGCCGACTCAGCCAGCAGAATCGGTCGGCCGCAGCCGGTCAAAGTGACCCATGGATCCGACCGGCGGAGACCCATGAGTGTCCCTTCACTCGCTAACTAGGCAGCGAGGGCGACGGTCTGGCGACCGCCAACCGAGGGAAGCGCAAAGACATTCGCTTTGGCACTTGTTTTGTTTGCCATCGGATTTAACGGGATCGGACGGCCCTCCCGACTCGCAGCCCCTACCATCGCACTCCTGGTCGAAACCGTGACATCCCCTGGACATCACCATCCACGCCAGACTGGACAGTAACGGTTTCTAAAGGATAGCTCCGATCGGCTTGGGACGCAAGGGGGGTCATGCTAGGATGGCGGGTGGTTGAGGATCCGCTTAGCGAGGCCTTTAGAGCGCCTCAAAAGACTGTTCCTTCGAGCCGACACGTCGGCCAAACCGCGGTAACATGCCTGGTTTTTTGAGGTGCTCGGATGCTGACCGTCTCCCATGCCGTCACCCACACCGTCGCCGTCAGCGCCGATCCGGACCGCTGCCAGGCTGTGCTGGCGCGCTTCATGGCCCTCTTCGAATCGCTGCCGGACGTTTCGAGCGTCGAGTCGTACGGGGGCGGGATCTACCGGGTCATCCTCAAGAAGATGGGGATCCAACTGGGGGCCATCGGGTACGGGGTGCACCTGGCCTACGACATGCGCTTCGAGGTGCTGGACGACGGGGTGCGGGCCGTCACCCTTGAGCGGGATCCCTACGACTCCTGGATCGGGGACGGCATCCTGCTCGCGGACTGCCGCTCCGAGACCCGGGTGAAGGCCCTCGCCGAGGGCAGCGAGCTCACGCACGTGATCGATCTGCGAGTCCAGGTGCAGGTCCCGACCCTGCTCGCGCTCGCGCCGCGCAAGGTCGTGCAGGACCTGGCGGACGCCCTCATGCGCCGCAAGACCGAGTCCTTCACCGACGACATGCTGGGCTGCCTCAAGCGGGCCCTGGCTTGACCCCTCACTTCTTCAACTTCGCCAGGAAGTGGTCCCGGAACTTCTGGACCTTGGGGGCGACCACGAAGACGCAGTAGGGCTGGCTCGGATGCCGCGCGAAGTAGTTCTGGTGGTACTCCTCGGCCCGGTAGAAGCCCGTGAGCGGCACCACCTCGGTCACGATGGGGCGGTTGAAGAGGTGGGCGGCGTTCAGCTCGGAGATGACGCTGCGGGACGTCTGGGCCTGCGCGGGGCCTTCGGTCAGGATGATCGAGCGGTACTGGGCCCCCACGTCCGCCCCTTGGCGGTTGACCGACGTGGGGTCGTGAACCGTGAAGAAGATCCGCAACAGATCCCGGTAGCTCACGACGGCCGGGTCGAATGTCAGCTGCACGACCTCGGCGTGCCCGGTGCCGCCCGCGCAGACCTGCTCGTAGCTCGGATCGGGGACGTGGCCCCCGGCGTACCCTGAATCGACCTGGGTGACGCCCCGCACCTGCTCGTAGACGGCGTCCATGCACCAGAAGCACCCCCCGCCCAGGGTCGCGTGCTCGAGTTTGGGCACAGACTTGGCCTGGGCCACTCCGGAAAGCAACAGCACGAGGGCGATCGCCCCCACTCCCCCTTTGCGCATGGTTCCCTCCTTGCTCCTATCGATGCCCAGATTGGACTCTGGGCCTCCTTTAACCCTCTCCCTTGGGGGATGAGGGTAGGGTGAGGGGGAATGGCGAGCCTGGACGGCGAGCCTTCCCTGTTTACTCGGCTTGGACCTCGCCTGGCCGCTCCCAGTTCCCGGTCGCTCAGGCGATCGCCCGGGTCCCTTCGATCAGCTCGGCGAGGGAGGAGAGCACGTCGGCGAAGGGCCGGGCGGTCTCGATCCGGTAGTCGCAGTCCTCGGCGGCCGAAAGCTCGCGGGCCACGGTCGCGAGCCGGGCCTGGATCTCGGCCTCGGTGCTGCCCCGCGCCCGCATGCGCGCGGCCAAGTCGTCTCCCGTCGGCGGGGCGAGGAAGACGGCCCGCACCCGCTCGCGGCCGAAGCGATCCCGCAGGTGGTGGATGCCGGCCTGGTCGAGCACGCAGATCCAGTCCGCCTCCGGGTGTCGGGCGAATTGATCGGCGGGCAACCCGTAATGCGCCCCTCCGTAAGCCGTCCACTCCACGAGGCCCCCTCCGGAGAGCATGGCGTCGAACTCGGGATCAGACACGAAGCGGTAGTCGACCCCCTCGATCTCGCCCGCGCGGCGCGGGCGGGTCGTACAGGTGACGGCCCGCCGCAGGCCGGTCACCTGCTCGGGGAGGGCCTTGGCGAGGCTGGTCTTGCCGCTGCCGGAGGGCCCGACCAGCACCCAGAGGCTACCGGCCACGGGGCGGGCGGTCCAAGGAAGCCTGCTCGGTCGGCTTCTGAAAGTGCCAGTAGCGCAGGGCCTGGCCAAGCATGGCCGAGGGCGGGTGCAGGGCGTCGTGGTAGCGATCGCTCGTGGGGGCCTGGTAGTGCCGGAAGTAGTAGTAGGGGTCGCTGCGATCGAGGCCCTTGGGGGCTTTCGCGTAGTGCGTCCGGTAGTAGCCGTAGAAGTGGAAGTAGCGGTACGGATCGGCCGTCGGCTTGGGATGGGCGTAGCGCCGCAGGTAGTAGTCGGCGTAATCCAGGTAGGCCCGCCCATGCGAGGGACGAGGGGACGGGGCGGCCCCAGCCACCAGGGTCATGGCCGCCCAGAGAGCGAGGGCGATCGCCCACACGCGCCGGGTCATCTACCGCGACTCGGGTTCGAGCGTCTTGAGCAGGGCCTCTTGCTCCTCGTACTTGGCGGCGCGGAAGCCCGCGTAGAAGCCCATCTTGAACGCTTCGCTCGCGGGCAGCTGCGCGGGCAGCTCGGCCTCGACGAAGGCCTCTTCGGCAGCCCGTTTGAGGCTCTCGCGATCGGTCAACATCGGCGCCCTCCTTCCATGGGTCGGCCCCAAGTGTAGCACACGAGCCATCGATCTCCGGCCCGCGTTGCGCGTTGGATCATGAACGGTTAAGCGTCCGTGAAGAATGCCGCCAGACCGGTAACATGGGGGTTAAGCTGGGGTATCCTAATCAAGATGCCACCAAGACACCCTGTCATCATCGGCTCCATGTTGGCCCTCGGACTCGTCCCCGCGAGTGCCGGCGCCGCCACGGGCCCGACCTACGACTACATCCGATCCGTCGCCGGATCGGTCGCCGCCGCCCGATACACTCCCGTCATCGAGCGTTCGGCGGCCAGGTGGCACCTGGACCCCGTCCTGGTGGCCCGCGTGATCCGGCTCGAGAGCAGCTTTAAGCCGCGCGAGGTGAGCCGGGTGGGGGCGATCGGGCTCATGCAGGTCATGCCCTGCCACTTCGCCCACCGGGGCATCCCGCGCGCCCGGCGCTTCGACCCGGCGACCAACATCGACCTGGGGTGCCACCTGCTCGCCTGGTACCTCAGGCGCATGACCCTCACCTACCGCGGGCTCGACGCCAACGCCCTCACCCATCGGGCGCTCGTCGCTTACAACATGGGGCCGCAGGCCGTGTCGCGCGGCATTTATCGCTCGCGCTACTCGCGGATCATCCTCGCGAGCTACCGCCCGCCCGCCGAAGGCTCGGTCCAGGTCGAGGCCCCGCCCGTCGTGGAGTCCCTCGACCGTTCCGACCGGCTCGACATGCCACTTCAGCTGGGTCCGGGCGGCTGGCCCGAAGTCCGGTCCGAGTCGCTCTCGGACCTGGCGAGCGGCTCGGACGAGCTGCCGGACCTGGCGGCGACCCCGTCCGTTCCCGATCGCTGACGCATCCGCCGCTCGAGCCAGAAGGCCGCTCCCGAATAGGCGACCAGGGCGATCGCCGCGAGGATGAAGCTCGGGTCGCGGGGATTGGAGAGGCGATCGCCCAGGAGCACGTGCAGGAAGTTTCCCGGCAGCACCCCCAGGAAGGTCCCCAGCAGGTAGGTCCGGAGCGGCATCCCGATGATCCCGGCCGCGTAGCCGACCAGGTAGGAGGGGAACAGGGGAAAGGCGCGGATGGCCGCCACGGTGCGGAAGCCGTGGTGGGCGAGGCGTTGCTCGATGGCGACGAGGCGGCTCGCCCCGACCCAGTGCTCGACGATGGCCCGGCCTGGTCCCCGACCCAGGGTATGCGTGGTGGCCGAGGCTGCGAGCGAACCGCACACCGCGGTGAGGGTGCCTCCGGGCACCCCGAACAGTACCCCGCACAGGGCGAGCAGGATCCCCCCCGGGAATAGGGGCAGGATCTGCTGGACGACCATGACCCCGACCATGGCGACGGGGCCCCAGGGCCCCAGGGCTTGCAGGCCCATGCGCAGGGCGGCGAGGCTTTGGGCGCCATGGGCCAAGAGTGACAAGGGGCCCTCCCGAAGCAAGCGCGGCCAGTGTCGCATGCCCGGCTCACGGACGCCCGAAACCGGCGATCAGCGGATTGGCAGCCATGGGTCCGGTTGGAACGAACGGCCACGGGTACAATGCGATTGCATTGCCAGGGAGGGGCGTTCATGGGGGATCACCCGGTCTTGTCGTCAGCCGGAGCCAGCTTGAGCATCGAGCGGTTCTGGCTGCCCGAGACCATGACCTGGTCGGACTTCCGGCCGGGCGGGGACGTGGACGAGATCCGGGCCGATCTGGTCGTGCGGGTTTGCGGGAAGGAAATCCGCTTTCCCGCCATCCACTACGGCTTCTCCTTCGAGCCGCATTGCGCCTTCAGCCTCAAGGCGGTCATCCGGGCGCTGGTCTCGTTGTCCGAGGGCAACGCACACACCTGGCGCGAGAGCCATGGCGGCATGCTGACCCACCTCTTGCAACTGCTACCCGATCCGGCCGAGCGGTTTGAATTCTTCGTCTTCGACGACCGTCACCTCTACTTCACCTACCACTCCAATCAGGGCGGCTCCCTGTCCCTGGACGTGCTGCTCGGGGTCCGCGAGCTCGTGGCGACCGAGGAGCGGGCGACTCAGTTCTTGGTGTCGACCCTCGACGCGCGGGGTGAGGGCGGGGCCGAAGAGCGCAGCCGCTATCTCGGCCAGTGGGAGCACCTCAAGGCCGTCGCGATGGGGCTGGATGGGCGGCTTCTAAGCCTGCCCCCGTGCGAGGAGGGCGCTTAGCCCCCGATCTGGGACATCGTGAGGGTCTGGATCTCGCTGCCCATCTCATGCCACTCGGGTTTGAGGGCGAGGGAGGCGAGGACCTGGTTCCGCAGGGCCTCGTCGTCGGCCTCGGAGCGCAAGAGGTCCCGCAGGCTCAGCTCGCTGCCCCTGAGCAGGCAGGCCTTGACGCGGCCGTCGGCCGTGAGCCGGATGCGGTTGCAGGCCCCGCAGAAGTGCTGGCTCATCGGGTGGATGAACCCCACCGTGCCCAGGGCCCCGGGGATCCTCCAGTAGCGGGCGGGGCCGTTGCCGGTGGGGGCCATATCGGCGGGGACCAGGCCATAGGCCTCGGCCAGCCGCGCGTGGACCTCGTCGGCCGTCACGACGCGCGAGGCCTGGAACAGGTCGCGATCGCCCACCGGCATGAACTCGATGAAGCGGACGTGCACGGGGAGGCTGCGGGTGAGTTCGGCGAGGGCCAGGAGGTCGTCGCCGTCGTTCACCCCGGGCAGGACGACCGCGTTGATCTTGACCGGGTCGAGCCCCACCGAGAGGGCCGTCTCCAGCCCCATCAGCACCTTGCGCACGTCGCCTCCCCGGGTAATGGATCGGAAGCGGTCGGGATCCAGGCTGTCGAGGCTGATGTTGACCCGATTCAGTCCGGCCGCCTTGAGGTCGGCTGCCTGGTCGGCGAGGAAGAGGGCGTTGGTGGTGAGGGAGAGGTCCTGGATCGCGTCGAGGGCCGAGAGCCGACGCACCAGGTCGGCGAGGCCGCGCCGCAGGAGGGGCTCACCGCCCGTCAGACGGATCTTGCGGACCCCCAGGGGCACGAACACGCACGCGACGAGCGCGGCGATCTCCTCGTAGCTGAGCAGATCGGAACGCTCCAGCCACTCCTTGCCCTCGGCCGGCATGCAGTAGTGGCAGCGGAGGTTGCAGCGGTCCGTGACCGAGACGCGCAGGTAGTCAATCGTTCGTGAGTACGGGTCGATCAAGGGTTGGAGCCTCCATCTGCTCGCCATGATGGACCGGATCGCCCGATTCGACCAGGGGCGGCTGGTGGGCGGGCAGGGTGAACCAGAAGGTCGTGCCCTTGCCCAGCTCGCTCTCCACCCCGATCCGGCCGCCGTGGGCCGCGATGAAGCCCTGGGCGATGGCGAGCCCCAGGCCGATGCCCTTCACGGCCGACTCCGTGTGGGCCCCCCGGTAGAAGGGCGAGAAGAGGAGGCGCTGGTGCTCGGGGCTGATTCCGGGGCCCTGGTCGCTCACCTGGACCGTGATGCCATCGCCCGATCGCACGAGGCTCACCGTCACCTCGGAGTCGGCGGGGCTGTACTTGAGGGCGTTGTGGATGAGGTTGATCAGGACCTGTTCAATCCGGCGCGGATCGGCCTGGACCCAGAGCCCACGTGGCTCGTCCGCTCGGGTGACGCGCTGGCGTTTCTCAGCGGCGAGCACCCCGAGCACCATGACCACGTCGGAGACCAGGTCTTCGAGGGCGATCGCCCGCATCGAGAGCTGGAGCTTGCCGCTCTGGACCCGACCGAACTCGAGCAGGTCGTCGATCAAAAGGCCCATGCGGTCGCTCGCCGCCGTGATCTGGCGGGCCACGTCCTGCAGCTCCTGGCCGGCCTCGACGGCTCCGGACTGGATCATCCGGCTGTAGCCGTTGACCACCGTGAGGGGGGTCCGCAGCTCGTGGCTCACGATACTGATGAACTGGAGCTTGGCGTCGTTCAGGGCCTCGAGCTCGCGGGCCCGCTCGGCCTGCAGCTCGGCGGCCCGCCGGGCTCGCGTCCCGGTTTCGATGTAGAAGGCCATCCCCCCAACGGCCCCCCACATCATCATGGCGACCAAGAGGTCGTCGAGCGAACGCGCCCCCCGCATGGTCCCGTCGCAGGCGATGAGCAGCGTGGTCAGCATGCCGGCCCCGAGTATCCCGGCGCGGATGCCGTAAAGGCAGACGAGGGACAGGGCCTGCATGATGAGCAGCCAGTGGAAGCGGGCCCCTAGGGGGCCCAGCGACAGGATCAGGGCCGCGAGCATGAGCGGATCGAGCAAGGGGATCGCCTGGGCGAGGCGCTGTCTGAGGGGCCCCTTGGGCCACACCTGCACCGGGAATGCCCCGACCGCGAAGACGAATCCGCACAGGGCGACGATGGGCGCCGCCGGTGGCAGATCCGCCCGCCAGAGCTGCACCATGCTCACGATCAGGGCTGAGGCTCCCAGCCGGATCAGGGCCGAGAGGGTCGGCAGGAGGAGCGAACGGTCCGGGCGAATCCCACCCCCCCACGCCATCAGCCGGGATCGCCACGCGTCTAGGGGCTTGGTTGTCACGTCGTCACCCGGGGCTCCCGATCCACCGATTGCCTGATTACCCGGTCACTATACCCAGGGCTCCGCGGGACTCGTGGGGCAATCCCGCGGACCGCACGATCGAGCGACCGAAGACGGCGCCGAACTGGCTCGTGACTTCCGCGACCACGTCGTCCCATGGGACGGGGTGGCCCAGGAGGACCTCGAGCGAGGTCATGACCTCGGGTTCCATGCCACAGGGTCGGATGGCCCGGAATCCGGCGAGGTCCGTCGAGACGTTGAGGGCGAAGCCGTGGTAGGTCACCCAGCGCCGTACGGCCACGCCGATCGAGGCGATCTTGCGATCGCCCACCCAGACCCCGGTCAGCTTGGCCCGCCGCTCGCCGCGGACCCCGAAGCGAGCGATCGCCCGGATGAGGACCTCTTCGAGGTTCCTCAAGAGGCGGTGCAGGTCGCGCTCGGGGCCTTCGAGCAGCAGGATCGGGTAGCCGACGAGCTGGCCGGGGGCGTGGTAGGTGGCCTCGCCGCCCCGCTCGATCTCGAAGGTGGGCACCGGGGTCTCGGTGGGGCGGAGATCGACCTCGCGATCGGCCTTGCGGCCCAGGGTGACGACCGGGTCGTGCTCGACGAGCAGGAGGTGGTCGGCGATCGCGTGGTCGGCGCGCATGGCGACGAGGCGGGTCTGCAGGTCCCAGGCGGCGGCGTAGGCCATGCGGCCCAGCTCGGCGACGTGCACCTCGCGGAGCGGGGGTTCGAGCGCGATCATGGGGCCATGGTATCACCCTTGGAGCCCGGGTGGCCGCGCGAGACATCCGCCCGATCAGGGTAAGGGAACATGCTTGGGGAATTAAAGAAGGGAGGCGGATGTGACGGCGCGATGGGATGCCGACCTCGTGGTGGTCGGCTCCGAGACCGAAGGTTGCCTGAGCGCGATCGCCGCCCAGCGCGCCGGTGCCCGTACGCTGCTCGTCGCGGATCCCGACGTCCTGCTCGGTGGCCTATTGACGGAGGGCGGGCTCGCCTTCGTCGATCGCGACTCGCGCCACCTGCTCCCCCCCGAGCGATCTCCCGATGACGGCGCGTTTGGGCGCTTTCTCGCCGAGGCGGGGGTTCCGCTAGTCGCCCTCGAAGCCCGCGCGGGCGATCGCACCCTGGCACGGCTCCTGGCCGAGGCGGGGGGCACGGTCGTGCGGGCCCGCTGGACCGGGGTCCGGATGGAGTCGGGGGCGATCGCCGCGCTGCGGCTCGCCGACGGATTGGAGCTGCGGGCGCGGCACTTTCTCGACGCCACGCCCGACGCCGACCTGGCCGAAGCCTGCGGCCTCTCGTTCTCGGACGGGTTCCGGGAGTACGGCCTCGACCGGTATCTGGGAGTCAGTCCCTTGCCGATCGTCCATGGGGTGACGCCCGAGGTGATCGTGGAGACCTGCCGACGGCTGGAGCGGGATCCCGTGCTCGAAGGCATGCGGGTCGAGGTGTTCGGCCAACGGCGCTTTCTCGACCTGGAGCGGGGCGGGGACTACATCCTCGTGGGCCCGCCCCACCTGGGCCTCGCCTATCAGAGGTGGCGCGACCGGGAGGGGCTCTCGGGCCCGTACCCCTTCGAGGCGGACGGCTTCAACGTCGCGATCGTCGGGCCGGCCTCCACGTCTTGGAACGGCCTCCTCTACTTCTGTCAGGACCTCGAGACGCTCCTCCGGTTGTCGCGAGGAGGGGCGGACGACTTCTTCCAGTCCGAGGCCCGGCGCTTCGAGCGCTTCTTGCGGGAAGGGCTGGGTTGGGAGGATGCCTGGGTCGAGATGCCGCGCGGCATGTACGTCCGGCAAACCCGGCACGCCCGCGAGGTCCGCCACCGCCTGACGCTCGCCGAGATCGCGGGCGGCTACGACGGGACCAGCGTCGGTACCTTCTGCTACTACCCGGATTTTCGCGGCTTCCGGGCCGTGGCGGTGCCCAGCCCGCTCACGGCCCACGTGATCCTGGAGGCCGGGCTCGCCCGGCATGTGCGGAACCTAGGCTTGGCTACTCGGGCCGGTGGGTATACTGCCTTTGCCCATTCGCTGTGCCGGCTGGTCCAGTACAACGCGACCCTGGGCACCGCCCTCGGCGTCGCGGCGGCCCTCGCGGACGACGACCTGGGATCCGTCCCGGTCGCAGCGATCCGGAGCGAGCTGACCCGCCAGGGGATCCTCGCCGACGACCGCGCGGGGCTGGAACGAAACGAGCGGGCCCGCGTGGCCCTGGCCGGCGACCCGATCATGAGTTTGGAGCATGCATGACGACGACCTTCACCTTGGCCGAGCCCACCACGATCGGGGACGCCCTCCAGAAGGGCAGCGCCCATCTGCGCGAGGTGGGCATCGGGTCGGGGAACATCGAGGCGGCGTTGCTGCTCAGCATGGTGACGGGCCTCGACCGGCTGCGGTTGCTCACCTACATGTCGCGCGAGCTGTCGCCGGGCGAGCATGACGAGTTCGTCACCCTGATCGACCGGCGAACGAGCCGGGAGCCCTTGCAGTACATCACGGGCACGACGCAGTTCATGGGGCTCGACTTCGAGGTGTCGCCCGCCGTGCTCATTCCGCGGCCGGATACCGAGATCCTGGTCGAGGCGGTGCTGGATACCGAGGAGGTCGCCGGGGCCCGGGAGGGCGTCCTGATCGCCGATGTGGGGACGGGGAGCGGGGCGATCGCCGTGAGCCTCGCGAGCTACCTGCAATACGCCCGGGTGATCGCCACGGACATCTCGCCGAGCGCGCTGGCGGTGGCCAGGCGCAACGTCGAAACCCACGGGGTGGCCGATCGGGTGGAGCTGTTGCAAGGGGACGGTCTCAATCCGCTGGCCGCTTACAAAGGCGGGATCACGCACCTGGTGTCCAATCCGCCCTACATTCCTTCGACCGACATTCCGGGCCTCGATCCCGAGGTGCGCGATTACGAGCCACGCTCGGCCCTCACGCCCGGCGAGGATGGGCTTGCCTGGTACCGCATGTTCGCGTCACAGGGGCCTGATTGGGTGCAGTCAGGGGGGTGGCTGAGCGTCGAGGTGGGGATGGGCCAGGCCGAGTCGGTCGCCGAGCTGTTGCGGGCGGACGGGCGCTGGGAGAGCGTGGCCCTGCGGCGGGATCTGAGCGGGATCGACCGGGTGGTGCAGGCGAAACGCGCTTGAAGGCGGCCTTGGCAGGGCCCCCACCCCAGAGGGGTGGGGGCCCTGCCAAGGCCGAAGGCGGTTCCCCTCTAATTCAACGTGCCTCGCAGCGCCTCGCGAAACTCCTGCGCCGACTCAAAGCGTTCGGCGGGCAGCGGGTTCATGGCCTTGGCGATCGCCGCGCTCAGCTCGGTCGGGATCTTGGCGTTGAGCTCGATCGCGGGTAGGTTCTTGCTTCGCGACAGGAAGCTCTCCGGCTTCTGACCCGTCACCAGGTGGTACAGGGTCGCCCCCAGGCCGTAGACGTCGCTGCGCGGATCGGCGTTGGAGGCGTTGGTGAAGAGCTCCGGGGCCGAATAAGCCGGATCCCGGCCGTGGATCGCCTCGGTGAACACGATCGAGGGATCCCCCTCGATGCGGGCCCCCGAAAAGTTCGTCACCTTCACGACCTCGTCCGAGACCCGCATGCTCGCGGGCGTCACGTTGCGATGGACGACCGGGGGCTGGGCCTTGTGGGCGGCGTTGAGCCCGGCCGCGGCCTGCGCGACCAGGCCCGTCGCCTCGCGCCAGCTCAGCGCGCCGATCCGATCGATCAGGTTGAAGCCCTCGACCCACTCGGCGATGATGTAGAGGTTGCCCTCGTCCTCCAGCACGTCCAGGATGGTGACCAGGTTGGGGTGCGAGAGCTTGGCCGTCGCCCGGGCCTCGCGCACGGCCCGGTTGCGCCACAGGGCGAGCTTGTCCGGTGGCAGGTTGACGTCCGAGATCAGCTTCTTGATGAAGACCTGGCGCTCGGTGATCACGTTGACGGCCTTGTAGGAGACCGAGCGGGGCGATCGCTTGAGCGTCTCGACGATCCGGTAATTCTCGAAGGGCAGGTACTCGTCCACCGACAGGTTGCTGCCCACGAGCAGCTGCGCGATCTCCTTGACCTGCTTGTCGGTCGCCTCATGGCTCATCTTCTTGGAATCGGCCTCGATGTAGGGCAAGAGGCCCTCCAGGGCGATCAGGTCGATGTCGGTGGGATTCTCGATGCTCATCGGGGTGTGGGGGGGGACCACGATGAGGGCCTTGGTCTTGAGCTTGCCCATGAGCCCCGAGTTCCAGCGCGAGAGGATGGTGTTGAGGGTCTTGGCCTTCATCTCGCAGCGCTGCAGCGGGTTTTCGATCTGGTGTGGCGGGTTGCCGTCACGGTAGACGACCCAGTTCTTCTGGTTGACGTGCCCCTTGACCTCGCCTTGCCAGTACTTGGTCTCGATGGCGTACACGGCGTGGGTCGAGATCAGGATGATGTCGATCTCGATGTTGCTCTGCTTGTGGTAGAAGCCGGGCAGGATCACGTTGGTGAGGGCCACATAGCCCTCGCCGAGGTGCCCGAGCGTCCGCGCGACGGTCTTTTCAAACTCATTGACCGGGTTGCCGGCCACGATGATCTGGGCCATGGGGATCTGGGGCTCCTTCCTGAATCAGAGGGGCTTCCCTATCCTACCCGCATTCGGGGCTCCCTACCAATCGGTCGCTGTGGGTCGCCAGCAGCGGGTTTTCACCGGGAAGGACGCGAGTCGATCCTGTTTCGGGGACGATCGATCGTCTGGGTGGTGGTGAGGACAGCTCTTAACGCCTCGTGCGACCGGAGAATTATCAGCAGGTTGAACTGGCTTTAAGAAACTGACGCCTCGTGAACGGCCATCCCGTTCTTGGCCGAGCGAGGGGCCCGGCCGGAACAGGAGGGGAGCCATGCGATTCGGCATCTGGTGGATCGATCCGGACCGGGATTTTCGCCCCACGAAGATCGGGGGGCTCTGGGCATCGGGCCGGCGGGTCGGCATCGACCCGGCGAGCCGCAAGGGGTTGAAGTCCTTCCTGCGCTCGCTCTTGCGACGACCGCGACTTCCGTTGGAAACCCTGCAGCTGGTAGACGGCCTCTCCAAACCGATCAAGCGGGCACGCTGGGTGTCGCGGGGCGACCTCGACTACGTCCACGCCCTCTGCCAGGTGGCGGAACGCGAAGGGGGCTTCATCGTCACGATGGCGTCCTGAGCCTAAGAGCACCTAACAAGACCAGGCATGTTACCTCTGTTTGGCCGGCGTGTCGGCTCGTAGGAACAGCTTGGTTAGGCGCTCTCAGTCAGACCGTCGCTTCGATCTTGTGCCAGATGCCCTCGATCTCCTTGCGGAAGGTCTGGGCATCCACAAAGCGATCAGAGGGATTCTCGGCGAAGGCCCGGCGCAGGATGGCGTCGAGGGCCGCGATCCACTCGCCGGGGGCCGTGCCCGTCCTTTCGAGGAACACGGCGATCGCCGGGCTCTTCACGGTCAGCGGCCTGAACTGCTCGATCGGGATGAGCCCGAAGGTGCGCGGCCCGAGCCACGGCTCGGTGGGCATCTCGCTCGTGATGAGCCGGTACAGGGTGAGGCCCAGGGAGTAGATGTCGGCCTGGGGCCGGGCCTGGTTGGGCGCGGCGAACTGCTCGGGCGGCATGTAGGCGAAGGTCCCGATCGGCACGTTGGCGTCCAGGGTCAGGTTGGAGGTGCCCAAGGCGGCGTTCTTGGCGATGCCGAAGTCCAGGAGCTTGACGTGCCGGGTGTGCTCGGTCCGCATGATGTTGCTCGGCTTGATGTCCCGGTGGATGATGCCCCGGGCGTGCGCGAACTGCAGGACGTCGCACAGGGCGATGCCGGCCTCCAGGATCTCGTCGAGGGCCAGCTGGCCGCACTCTTCGAGGTTCTGCCCCTCGATCCACTCGGTCACCAGGGTCGAGGGCGACAGGAAGTCGAAGACCTTGACCACCCCGTCGTGGTGGTTGGAGAGGGCGATCAGGCTCTGAACTTCCTTCTGGAAGCGCTCCATGATCGGCCCCGTCGCCCCGGTGCCCACCCCTACTTGCTTGAGCGCCACCTGACGGCCCAGCCGCAGGTCCTCGGCGCAGTAGAGGATGGAATGCAGGCTGGAGCCGACGAGCCGGACCACCTTGTAGTGGTCGATGACCTCGCCCGCCTCCATGGGGCGCACACCCAGGGGGCCGTAGACGACCGGTCCCGTCTGCTCAACCCGCACCGGGGGCGGCAGCTCCGGAGAGAGCAGGCTCTGCAGCCACTGCTTGCGCCACAGCCAGGCGAGCGCTCCGCCCATCAAGACGACCAGGGAGACCAGGATCCCCAGGACCAAGGGATAGGGCACGGTCGAGGCCGGCACGGGCACGGGGGTGGGGTGGGGGGTGGGGCTCGGCCCGGAGTCCTCGGTGAGGGTACCGGCGCGGATCTGGTAGATCAGATCCTTGGAGGCCAGGCGCACCGCTGGATCCCGCTCGCTCGCCTGTTCGCAGAGGGCGATCGCCGCCTCGGGCCGGTGGGCGGCGACCAGGATACGGGCCACCGGCAGGTAGATCCAGCCGTTGTCCGGCCAGGCCTCGATCGCGTCGTGGCCGTGGGAGACGGCCGCCTCCCAGTCATGCCGCTGGGCGTAGATGCTCGCGAGCCTGAGGTGCGCCTCGCTCGAGCGCAGGCGGGGGGCCGACTTCAAAAGCGTGTCGAGGCGCTCGATGGCCTGGTCGGTCTTGCCCGAGGCGACCAGCTCGTCCACGTCCTGCAGGGACTTGACCCAGGCCTGGTCATCGACCGCCACCTGGGCCGCGCGAGCGGGCGCCGCCATGCCGGCCGCGAGGCCGGGGGCGACGACGAGGGCGATCGCGAGGAGGAGGGGGGCCGTCCGTTTCAAGTCGGGATCCTATACCAGCAAGGCGAAGATACTGGATTGTACCCCAATCGCCCAAACTAGCACCCGACCTTGTCGACAGCCTCAGGCGCGCGCCAGGTAGGCGACGCGATAGGTCGTGGCCACGGCCGGGTCGAGGGTCAGGCAGGCGTAGGTGCTCTCGACCTTAAAGCCCGCCTCCTCGAGGGCCTCCCTCATCTCGAAGACCGTGTAGCCGCGGTGCTGGTGGGTCTCGCTGATGCGCCGGTAGCGGCCGTCTGGCTCAGCCACGAAGTAGTCGACGTCGAGCGTCCCCACCCGGGTGCGGGCGTCGTAGCGGGAGCGCCAGATGCGGGCCAGGTCGGGCTCGACCCGGACCTCGGTCTCGTTGCCCCAGGCCGTCGCCACGGCGTACTCGGTGATGACGTCGCAGACGAACACCCCACCCGGCACCAGGTGCTCGCGAACCTTGACCAAGGCTCGGGTTAATTCCCCTGGAACCAAAAAGTAATTGAGCGAGTCATACAGACAGGTGGCCGCCTCGAAGCGACGCCCCAGGGAGAGCTGGCTCAGGTCCTGCCGGACCCAGGTCACGTCGGCGTCCCAACGCCGAGCCTTGGCGCGGGCGACCTCGAGCATGGCCTCCGACCGGTCGACGCCGGTCACCGTGTATCCCCGGCGCGCGAGGGCGATCGCCGCCGACCCCGTCCCGCAGGCGAGGTCGACGACCGAGTGCACCGTCGCGCCACAGAGCTCCCACAGCTCGCGGACGTAGGGAACCATCCGCAGCGAGAAGCGGCTCTGACCGGTCCGGTCGTAGACGGCGGCGTAGGCGGAATAGGGCAGATTCAAGGGGTGGTCGCCTGATACAAACGGGGGATGCCGGGTACGCTAAGTGGAACGACGGCCCCCGGGCTGTTTAAGAGAATTTTAAAGAAAGATAAATATTTGGCTAGAAATTGCCAAGCCTTGGCTATATACTAAAAAGTTGCCGAGCCTCTCGTGCCCCTCGGTCGTGACCTTGGTCACAGCCCGGGGTGGGTCGGGTCTGGGGCATTATCCCCGGCCGGAGCCAATTTGGCAATGGGGCCCCAAGGCCCTGGAGGTTCGACAAGCCAGCCGTCCGGTGTGGACGCGCTGGGTTGATGATGGAGGAGGTGCTCGTTGCCTAAGCTCGCCGGTGAAATGCTTGCCGAAATCGCCGCTCCCGTCCCCTTCGAAGAGGAGACGTTGTCGCATAGTCCCGAACTGACCTTCGCCGCGCCGGAGGAAGAAGCGGACGACCTCGATACCGCCGAGGAGACCCCCGACGAGGAGGCCCCGGCCCTCACCACCAAGAAGATCAACGTCCACACGACGGGGGGGCATACCGAGCAGTCGGACGACTCGATCCGCATGTACCTGCAGGAGATCGGACGCCGCCGCCTCCTGACCCACGCCGAGGAGCTCGAGCTGGCCCGCCGCATCTCCAACGGGGATGAAAAGGCCAAGCGGCAGCTGGTCGCGGCGAACCTGCGCCTGGTGGTCTCGATCGCCCGCAAGCACCTGGGCCGCGGCCTGTCCTTCCTGGACCTCATCCAGGAGGGCAACATGGGCCTCATGCGCGCCAGCGAGAAGTACGACTACCGCAAGGGGTACAAATTCTCGACCTACGCGACCTGGTGGATCCGCCAGGCGATCACCCGGGCGATCGCCGACCAGGGCCGCACCATCCGGGTGCCGGTCCACATGGTCGAGACGATCAGCCGCGTCAAGAAGACGATCCGGCTCATGAGCCAGAAGCTCGGCCGCCAGCCGAACGAGCAGGAAGTGGCCGCCGAGCTGCAGATCACGGTCGAGAAGCTGCGCGAGATCACCAAGGCCGACCGCGAGCCGATCTCGCTCGAAACCCCGATCGGCAAGGACGATGACTCGCGGCTGGGCGACATCATCAAGGACCAGTACACGGCGAGCCCGCCCGCCACGGTCATGAACCGCATGCTGACCGAGGACGTGCAGAGCCTCCTGGAGACGCACCTGACCGATCGCGAGCTGTACGTCGTGCGGCGCCGCTTCGGCCTGGACGGCGAGACCCAGCGCACGCTCGAGGGCATCGGCCACGACATGGGCGTCACCCGCGAGCGGGTCCGCCAGATCGAGGCCAAGGCGCTGCAAAAGCTGCGGGGCTCGCTCCAGAAGGAGCAGCTGCGGGGCTACCTCAGCTAAGATCGCCTCTCCACCTCATTCAGACGGCCGCATGGAAGTCCATGCGGCCGTCTTGCTTTAGCAGAGCCGGAAGCTAAACGAAGCTTACTGGAACCCTAACCTTCCCTTAAGAAATTACACCTCTTGAACGGCAGAACTAAATCTTAACCGATAGTTAAGCGTACCGTAACTCAGGAGGAGGTAGCCCATGTCCGCGACCAGCTCGTCGTCCTCGCGTCCCCTGCCCCCGGCCATTGGGGCCAGTGCGCGTCCTATCCCCCCTGCGGCGGGCGCCCCGTCCCGTCCCCTCCCGCCGGCCGCCGGGGCCTCGTCTCGCCCGGTGCCCCCTTCCCTGGGTGGTGACACCTACATCTCGTCGCGGCCGGTGCCTCCCTCGGTCGACCGCCCCCTGCCTCCGCCGGTGGATCGTCCGCTCCCGCCCCCGATCGACCGTCCGCTGCCTCCGCCCATCTACGTGCCGCCCGTGATCATCCGACCGGTGCCGCCCCCGATCAACTTCAACACGGCGCCTGGCCAGGTCGTGTCGGACTTCCTGGTGCAGAAGTCGGAGCTCGACTCCCTTTACAACGCGACGCCCATGACCTCGTACGAGCACGACGCGCAGACCATGGACCTGGTGCGGGGGGCCGAGAACCGCCTGCTCACCGAGACCCGCCAGTACTCCTACCCCGAGCGGAAGACGGCCCTCAACACCCTCTACAACGCCTCGCCGATGAGCTCGACCGAGCGGGACAGCGTCGATCAGCGCCTGATCGCGGACGCCGTCGACTACCTGATGACCTACACCCAGGCGCAGCCCTACACGCAGCGCAAGAGCCAGCTCGACGCCCTCTACAACGGCTCGTCGATGAGCTCGTCGCAGCGTGACTCGTACGACCGCCAGCTCATCAACGACGAGGAGAACCGGATCTTCTCGCTGCCCATCGACCCCGTGTCGAAGGCCAACCTGATCAACCAGCTCTACAACCAGTCGTCGATGAGCTCGTCCGAGCGCGACGCGCTCCTCTCGCGCCTGTACTAACAAGGCTTGGACTCCGGCCTGCGCCGGAGTGACGGTCCTGCGCTGCACGGATGATTGGCCCGGTCCCTGGACTCGTCCGGGGGCCGGGTTTAGCATGGGACCATGACGCTGACCTCCGCACCGGGCGCCGATCCGCTCGTCCTCAATGCCCCCCTCGCCGCCGATTTCCTCGCCCGCTTCCTCGTCAACGAGGTGACCAAGGTCGGCTTCCAGCGGGTCGTGCTCGGGCTGTCGGGCGGCATCGACTCGGCGCTCGCCGCCTTCCTCGCAGTGCAGGCCTTCGGGCCTGCGGGGGTCACGGCGATCGCCATGCCCTACCGCACCAGCAGTCCGTCGAGCCTCGAGCACGCCCAGCTGTGCGCCGACACCCTCGGAATCGAGCTATTGGTCGAGGATATCTCGCCCATGGTCGACGCCTACTGCGATCGCCACCCGGACGCGAGCCCCATGCGGCGCGGCAACTACATGGCGCGCCAGCGGATGTGCATCCTCTACGACCATTCGGCCCGACTCGATGCGCTGGTCCTCGGCACCTCCAACAAGACCGAGTTGCTCCTGGGCTACGGCACCCAGCACGGCGACCTCGCCTCGGCCCTGAACCCGTTGGGCGACCTCTACAAGACCCAGGTGCGCCAGCTATCGCGCCACCTCGGGGTGTGCGCCCCGATCATCGAGAAGCCTCCCTCGGCCGACCTGTGGGAAGGGCAGAGCGACGAGGCCGAGCTGGGCTGGAGCTACGACACGATCGACCACGCCCTCTACCACCTGGTCGATCTGCGCCTGACCGACGACGAGATGCTGGCCTTGGGTGTGCCCGCCGACCTGCTCAGGACGGTCCAGCGTCGGATCCGCCAGAACCACTTCAAGCGCCGCCCCCCCATCCTGCCCAAGCTGTCGGCCCGCACCCTGGACAAGGACTTCCACTACCTGCGCGACTGGGGAGTCTGACCGGATTTGAACCGGCCTTGCCTGCTCCTTCGCCCCCGTGTCCAGTAAGGACGGCTGGGGCGGCCTGATGGACGACGTCCGGGTCCCCTGATCGGCCGGTCGAGTCCCGCCGGGAAGGGCCCTCGCGAGATCGATCGCTCGGTGCTTGTGGCCCCGGATCCCCGGTGCGACACTGACGCCGTATGAACGCGCATCGGAAGCCGTCCCATCGCGCCAGCACGGCGCCGCTCCGGATCCGGTCGCTCCACCGGGCGGGGCCGGTCCGCGCGGCCGGGGATCCCGCCGAGCGCTACCGCCGCCTCATCGAAACCATCGCGGACGCCATCTTCCTGCACGGTCCGGACGGGAGGATCGTGGAGGTCAATCCGGCGGCAAGTGGCTTGTCGGGCTATTCCCGCGACGAGTTGCTCGGCATGAGGGTGGAGGATCTCGAGGTCAGCCTCCCCTTACCCGAGATGCGGGAGGCCTGGCAGCGGGTCGTGGCCGGCGAGACCGTCCTGGCCGATGGCACCCACCGGCGCAAGGATGGTCGTCTGGTCCCGGTCGAGATTCGCTTCGGGCTGCTCGAGGCCTGCGGCGAGCCGCTCATCGTGGCGAGCGTCCGCGATCTGACCGAGCGTCGACGGGCCGAGGCCGAGCGGATCGCCCATGAGGTCGAACTGGAGAAGGTCCGTGAGGTCAGGAGACTCTCTGACAGGCTCCTTTCCAACTTTTCCCACCAGATGAAGACGCCGCTCGCCGTCATCCAGGGCAATGCCGAGCTCCTTGAGGACAGTTGCCCGGACAAACCCTTGATCGACGGGCTCAAAGAGGGGGTCCGGCGTCTGACCCGCCAGATCAATCATCTGATCGACTACGGCGCCATCCTGAGCGACAACCTGCCCCTCTTTCCGACCGCGATCGATCCGGTCGAGTTCGTCGAGCGACTCCCCGAGATCGCGCGCGGGAGGGACGACGTAGGCGATCGCCGCCTCGAGGTGGCGATCGATCCCGCCTGCCCGCCAATCTGGGGAGACTGGCACCGGATCACCCAGATGATGCGGGAGTTGTTCGACAACGCCGTGAAGGCGACTGGCCCCGACGGGACGATCCGGGTCCTCGCGAGGCCAGCGGGCTCGGAAGTCGAGCTCCGGATGTGCGACGACGGCGAGGGGATCCCCGAGGACGAGCAGGCCGGGCTCTGGTACGCCTTCGGCCCACCCCGGAGCGACGACACCAAGCACATCGGCGGACTGGGACTCGGGCTTCCCCTCGTCAAGCGGCTCGCAGAGCTGCACGGGGGCCGAGTCGCCGTCGAGAGCGCGCCCGGTCGAGGGGCCTGCTTCTCGATCTTTCTGCCGAAGGCCCCGGCGGCCGCGCGGGCAGGTTGAAAAATAGGGCGAGGGGCGGAAATCTTCCGCCCCTCGCTTGGTGGTTGATGGTCGCTTACTTCTTCTTGGTGGATCCGACCCGGCTCGGGGCGGCCTTGGTAGCCGTCGCCTTGGTCGCGGAGGCCTTGGCCGGAGCGGCCGTCTTCGCCGTGGTCGCCTTCACGGCCGTCGTCTTGGCCGCCGGGGCCTTGGTCGCGGCGGCGGCCCGGGTCGTCTTGGCGGCCGGCTTGGCGGCGCCGTTGGCCGAGGCCGCCGGAGCGCTCAGGAAGTCCTGTGCCAGCTCGACCAGGAGCCGCACGCCGATCCCCGTCGCGCCCTTGGGCACGTAGGCCTTGCCCTTCTCCTCCCAGGCAGTGCCCGCGATGTCGAGGTGGACCCAGGGGTAGCTCTTCGCGAACTTGGCGAGGAAGTGCGCCGCCGTGATGGTGCCGGCCGCGCGCCCGCCCGAATTCTTGATGTCCGCGATGTCGCTCTTGATCTGGTCGGCGTACTCGTCCCACATGGGGAGCTTCCAGGTACGCTCGGCCGCGCGCTCACCGGCGGCCCGCACCCGCTCACCGAGCTCGTCGTTGTTGGTCATCAGCCCGATCGCGGTGTTGCCGAGCGCGATCACGCAGGCGCCCGTGAGGGTCGCGAGGTCGACCACGGCCCGCGGCTTGTACCGCTCGGCGTAGGTCAGGGCGTCGGCCAGGATCAGCCGGCCCTCGGCGTCCGTGTTGATCACCTCGATCGTGATACCCGACATGGACTTGAGCACGTCGCCCGGGTGGATGGCGTCGCCACCCGGCATGTTCTCGGTGGTCGGCACCAGGCCCACCACGTTGATCGGCAGCTGGAGGCTCGCCACGGCCCGCATGGCCCCGATCACGGCGCCGGCGCCCGCCATGTCGTACTTCATCTTCTCCATGCCGTCGGCGGGCTTGATCGAGATGCCGCCCGAGTCGAAGGTGATCCCCTTGCCGACGAACACGATGGGCGCTTCCTTGGCGCCGTTCGGCATGTACTCCATGACGATGAAGCGCGGCGGTTCGTCCTTGAGCGCCCCCTGGGCGACCCCCAACAGGGCGCCCATGCCGAGCTTGGCGATCTCCTTCTCGGTCATGACCGTGCACTTCACGCCGACCTGATCGGCCATGCGCTTGGCCTGGTTGGCGAGTTCGACGGGGGTCAAGTCGTTGGGAGGCATCGACACGAGGTCGCGGGTCAGGAAGACGGAGGTGGCGATCGCCTCGCCCACCTCGACGGCCTCGGTCACGAGCGCCACCTGGCCCTTGTCGACGAGGAGCGTGGCCCCGTCCAGGCTCTTCTGCTTGTCCTTGTCCAGGGTGCGGTAGCGGTTGAACTGGTAGGTGCCCAGCAGCACGCCCTCGGCGAAGCTCTTGGCCGCATCGCCCTCGTCCAGCCCCTCGGTGCCCAGACCGAACACTTCGCTGGAGAAGGTCTTGACGCCCAGGTCCCGCGCAGTGGTCGCGGCCTTGCCGGCCGCCTGGCGGATCTTGTCGAGCGTGAGGTCAGAAGCCTTGCCGAGCCCCACGAGCAGCACCCGGCGGGCCCCCAGCTTGCCGAGGGTCGGCAGCACCATCGTCTGGTTGAGCTTGGCTTCGAAGTCTCCGGCCTTGAGCAGGTCCGCGATCATGCCCCCGAGGGCCTGGTCGACGGCCTTGGCCTGACCCGAAACGGAACCGCCCTCGTAGAGGCCGAGCGCGACGAGGTCGGCCTTTTCCGTGGTGGGGGCGCCGGCTTTGGTGGTTAGCTTCATGGAGACTCCTCAGTTGGGACCGGATGGCTTGCCTATTTTAACTGGCTCTGAACCCCACTATAACAGATTTTCTCGGTGGCCACCCAACCGGGGGCGCGCGTGGTCGATAGACGTGGGAAGCAAGGGGTATATGAGGTAAGATGCTGGAGGGCGCCGCCGCTACCGGCCTCCGGTCAGGAGATGGTTGAGAGACGCATGAGCACCTCGATCCGCACCCCGCTCGAAGAACTCAAGCCAGGCATGGTGCTCGCCGAGCCGGTGTTCCATCCGGTCAACCGTCAGCACCTGCTCGGAGCCGGGGCCGTCATCTCGACCCAGAACATCTCGCTGCTCTACCGGGCGGGCGTCCAGGCCGTCGCCGTGATCAACTTCCAGCCGAGCGCCCCGGTCGAGCCGGATCCGCTGCCGCCCCCGCCAGCCCCCGCCGCGCCGCCGCGCCCCACGGCCAAGACGGGCCCCCTGGGTAGCCTCTTTCAGGCGATCGCCCCCCGCCCCGCGGCCCCCGTCGCCGCCCCCGCGGCCCCGGCTCCCACGGGCACGGGTCCGCTGCACCGCTTCTCCGAGGACCGGCTCGAGAAGGTCGCCCGCGACGTCGTCCAGCACAACGTGGGGGCCATCCGCGACATCGCCAAGACGTACAAGGAGTCGGCCGCGATCGACTTCGAGAAGGCCGATACCTGCGTGCAGACTACGATCCAAGAGATCGTGATGAACCGCGACATCCTCAACAGCCTGTGCGACCTGCGGGTCTACGACGAGTACACCTACGCCCACTCGGCCAACGTCATGAGCCTGTCGCTGCTGATGGGCGTGACGCTCGGCTACCCCATCGAAAAGCTGCGCATGCTGGGCATCGGCGCCCTCTTGCACGACGTGGGCAAGAACCTCGTGCCGGACTTCATCCTCAACAAGCCCGCCAAGCTGACCGAGGCCGAGTTCGCCGTCATGAAGACCCACCCCGAGAAGGGGCTGCGCCTGATCCAGAACCACCGCTGGGCAACGAACGAGATCAAGGGCATCGTCCTGCACCACCACGAGCGCTGGGCGGGGGGCGGGTATCCGCACGGCCTCAAGGGCAACGACATCCCCGAGATGGCGCGGGTGGTCGCCGTCTGCGACGTGTGGGACGCCCTCATCTCCAACCGCTGCTACAAGAAGGGCATGCCCCCCAACCAGGCCTACAAGATCATCCTCGACGGGATGGACAATCACTTCGAGCGGCGCATGGTCTGGGCCTTCCAGAACTTCATCGTACCGTATCCCAAGAACGCCCTGGTTCTCCTCAATTCGGGCGAGGTCGCGAAGGTCACCAAGGTCAACCGCGACGATCCCGTGCGCCCGTTGGTCGAGCTCGACGGCCAGACCATCGATCTGGCCAAGCACGGCCGGCTGGTCATCGCCGACCTGTTCCGCCCCGAGCCCTCCAAGTAGTCAGGCCACTCGCAGAGCGAGGCTCCGAGGTCCGAAACCGGCTCGTTCCTGGTTCGCCCGGAGCCGGGAATTGGGGTATGATGGCACCTCGCTTCCCCCTTTCTTGAGAGGTACTAGTGCGCATGGCGAGAATGGTCAAGTGCGGCCTGATCCAGGCGGCCAACGTCGAGAAGGACATGTCGAAGCCCATCGAGGCGATCAAGAAGGCGATGATCGATCGCCACGTCGAGATGATCCACGAGGCGGGCAAGAAGGGCGTCCAGATCCTGTGCTTGCAGGAGATCTTCTACGGCCCCTACTTCTGCGCCGAGCAGGAGACGCGGTGGTACGGCTCGGCCGAGCGCATCCCCGACGGCCCCACGACCAAGCTCATGCAGGAGCTCGCCAAAGCCTATCAGATGGTCATCATCGTGCCCATCTACGAAGAGGAGATGACGGGCGTCTACTACAACACGGCCGCCGTGATCGACGCCGACGGCACCTACCTCGGCAAGTACCGCAAGCAGCACATCCCGCACGTCGCCCCCGGCTTCTGGGAGAAGTTCTACTTCAAGCCCGGTAACCTGGGCTACCCGACCTTCAAGACTCGCTACGCAACGGTCGGCGTCTACATCTGCTACGACCGCCATTTCCCCGAAGGGGCGCGGCTGTTGGGCCTCAACGGGGCCGAGATCCTGTTCAACCCGAGCGCGACGGTGGCGGGGCTCTCCGAGTACCTCTGGAAGCTCGAGCAGCCGGCGCACGCCGTCGCGAACGGCTACTTCGTGGGGGCGATCAACCGGGTGGGCACCGAGGCCCCCTGGAACATCGGGGAGTTCTACGGCCAGAGCTACTTCTGCAACCCGCGCGGCCAGATCGTCGCCTGTGCCAGCCGGGACCAGGACGAGCTCCTGGTCGCCGACCTGGACCTCGACATGATCAAGGAGGTCCGCGACACCTGGCAGTTCTACCGCGATCGCCGGCCCGAGACCTACCAGGAGATGGCTCAGCTGCTGCCGTAAGCCTCAAGACTTTCCGGGCTGACCATCAATGGTCAGCCCGGATTCTCTTCGGTAGAATCGATTCCACCGCTTCTCGGAGGGTCGCGCCCATGGAGCCACGCATTCCCATCGACTATGATCGCCTCGCCGAGTTTTGCCGGCGCTGGGGGGTTGCCGAACTTTCCCTGTTCGGATCGGTGCTCCGGGCCGACTTCGATCCCGAGCACAGTGATGTCGACGTGTTGGTGGCGTTTCAACCGGGCAGAGAGGTCGGGCTCATCGCGTTCTTCCAAATGGAGCACGAGCTGTCCCAGCTGTTTGGCCGGCGGGTCGATCTCTTGACACCGGGTGGCTTGAAACCTTGGGTGCGCCAGGAAATACTTGGCAGTGCCCGTGTCGTCTATGCCGCCGCGTGATGCCGCTCGGTTGCGGGACATTCTCTACGCCTCGCAACTTGTTGCCAAATTTGTCCAAGGCCTCATTCTCGAGGATTTCTTGGCCAACCTTGAGAAACGCAGCGCGGTAGCCTACCAACTGGTCATCATTGGCGAGGCGGTAACTCACCTGTCGAAGGAGTTGAAGGAGCGGCATCCTGAGGTTCCTTGGGCCTTTATCAAAGGGATGCGTAATATCGCCACCCACGAATACGGGCGTCTCGACTACGTCACCGTTTGGGTGGCAGCGTCGACCGAGGTTCCTGAGCTCGCCACGCGGATCCAAGCAATCCTCCGTGAAGTGGCGGAGACGGAAAGCAGCCCGTAGGGGCAAACGTTCGAGGCTGCTACTCGACCCGCGCCGGCACCATGATCGAGTCGACCATGCCGTGGATGGCCTTCTTGTCAGCCGGACAGACCGTGACGAGGATGCCGTCCAGGGTGGCCTGGTCGCCTTCGACGTAGTAGTAGGGGCAGAGCCGCGCCCGACCATCGAAGGTCCGGATCTCCTGGCGGTAGAAGTCGTAGTAGCGCGCCTGCAGGCGGCCCGGCTTGTGGTACTCCTGCAGCAGGTACGGGGTGCGTGGGAAGCTCGCGATCGCCGCGTCCAGCTTCTGGCTCCACTCCTCGCTCGGGGTGTCGGCCCCGAAGGTGATGCCGCGGCTGCCCCAGGCGAGCTCCGAGAAGCCGGACGGCTTGAGCACGTAGTCGCGCTGGCGCTTGGTCGTCTGGACGAGCTGCCGCCAGTCCGACACGGCCTTGCCCTCGATCGTGAGGTCGGGGATCACGGCGTGGGGCGGCAGGGGGCGGGGATCGACGATCCAGGTCCTGGGCAGGAGGCGCTCCATGGCAAAGAAGCTCTCCTGACCCAGTTCGGCCACCCAGAAGTCCCGCAGCATCGGGTGGTGGAAGAGGGCGAAGCCCATCTTCTCTTCGAGGAAGGGCTTGAAGGGCGGCGTCACCATCACCTGTTGCTTCTTGGCCGCGTAGAGGATGAGGTCGGTCTTGGGGATGTTCTTGAGGTCGAAGAGTTCGAAGAAGCGGTAGATCACGTCGACCCGGCGATCGCCTGCGTACAACCCGTCGTCGCGGTACATGAGCTCTTCGGGCCGGACCACGACCGTGTCCAAGAGCCCCATACGGGTCAAGCGCTCGGCGACGTGCACCATCTCATGCCAGTAGTCGCTCGCCTCCTGGCTCACCACGACGGCCATGAAGGGCTCGGGGATTTCGGGCACCTGGCTCTTGATCATGCGGGCGAAGCCCGTCACGATGCCGTCCGTCCCGCCCACCAGGTCGAAGCCGAGGTCGACGTAGCCCTGCGCCAGGCTCGAGACGAAGCCCTGGCCGCCCGGCACCGAGTCGAGCTCGCAGGCGATCGCTCGCCCCTCCTCGGTGAAGATCAGATCGGGTCGGATCAGCCCGGGCAGGAGCTTCTTCTGGCGGTTCATGCGGGCGTACTCGACGAGGGCCGCGGGCTTGCCCTGGTCGAGGTAGGCGGCGACCCATGGGGCGAACTTGCCCTTGGCGCTTTCGTAGTAGAGCTTGTTGAGGGCCTGGTAGAAGCGCAGGAGGTGGTTGCCGAGGCCCTGCAGGTACAGGAAGGTGCCCTTGGAGATGCAGAAGGGCTCGGGGCTGATCCGCCAGGGGATGTGGGAGTCGGGATGGACCTCGCGCTTGTCGCTGTGGAACAGCGGATCGCCCGCGGCCCGCCGGTTGAGCTCGAGGCAGGCCGAGACCGGATCAGTCGGCGCGGGCTGCAGGGCGCAATTGCCCACGATGCTGGTCATAGGGGGCCTCCGAACTTAGTGAACGCCGCTCGCGCGGCTGATGCCCCAGGCGATCAGGATGACGGCCAGCACGACGATGAGCCCGATGCCCATCCACGAGTTGCCCTCGCTCTCCTCTTCCCCGAAGTCGCGTCCCTCCAGCCCGACCTCTTCGAGGTCGTCGGCCTTGAAGCCCTCGGAGGCCGTGGGCGGCGGAATGGTGACCCCGCTGAACTGTGGCGCCTGCATGTAGGCGGCCTTTTCTTCGGAGACCATGACGGCCCCGCAGTGCTTGCAGAATTTCGCGGTGTCTTTGTAGCCGCAGCTGGGACAGGTCAGCATGGAGGCGGATCCTCAGGGTGGAGCGAATGAGCCCCCATTATGGGCGATCGCCCCCCATCTGACCAGGGGCGGTGCTCAGAGGTAGAGGACCCACGGCGGCGCGATCGTGGCCGGTTGGGGGGACACGACGCGGGTCCCGGTCGACTCGACCTGGAAGCGAGCCGCGCGGGTGTAGGTCTGCCCGGTCGCGTCGGTCACGGTCAGGTTGACCTGGTACGGACCCGGCCGTGGCGGAGGTTGCCAAACGGCCAGCGCCGGCGAGAGGCTGTCGGTTGCGGCCTGCACGCTTTGGGAAGCGACCGAGAGGAGGCCACCGGACGTCGTCCAGGCGAACTGCAACGTGCCCTGCCCCGAGGCTTGAGCCAGGATCTCGAAGGGGCCTTGCGCGGGAGTCTGGGGATTTTGGTAGACCTCGAACCGGCTGATGATCGGCGCCTGGGTGACGGGATTCGGGCCGATCGTGCCCCCGAGGTTGCTGCAGGCCGCCAGGGCCCCCACGACGCCGATCGCTCCGGCCGCCTTCCCGCGCATGACCCCACCCTCCAGCCCAAGGTTCGCCGCCCGCCTGGGACCCAAAATAGCAGGGGTCCCCATCGGGGCCCTTGGGCGCGGGTGACGAAGTTTGGGCCAGGCCTTGGGTCAGCTCAGGGAAGCGGATAGGCCGCCATGAAGTCGCGGCCTTGGGCCTGGTTCTGGTCCTGACCCAAGGGTGAGATCGCCCCCTTTTCGGGATTCTGGGACATCGATCCCCCCGAAAGGCCCATGCTGTTGGAAATGGCCGCGATCTGCTGCTCGATCTCGGTCAGCTTCTTGGCCAGGTCGAGGGCGGCCCCGCCCGTGGTGGGGCCGGCGATCGCCGGAGCCGCGCCGTCTCCGTCCGTCGACGCCGAATTGGCCAGCTGCTGGAGCTGGTTGAGCTGGGACACGAGCTGTTGGACGGCGTCGGGGCTCGCGTGGGAGGCGATCGCGTTCTTGATGAGCTCGCCGAGTTGCTTGATATCCTGGTCGAGGCGGGCCCCCGCGTCCTGGGCGGCCGTGATCCCGGACTGGGCGGGGTCGACCTGGGCGGGCGGGCGGACTGGCGGCGTGTTGGACGATATCCGGTCGATTCCCCCCATGGGCGGGTCTCCTTCCCTTGGCGCGTGCTTCTCCTCATATCCCCAGCGGGGGATGGTTCTTCACGCTTCTAACAGTTGATTGACCTGTGGACACGGCTCCATAATCGGGGCAGATCCCCTCGCCCCAGCAGGTCGCCCGTGATGCCTCCCGTCGATCCCCACACCCCATGCCACCACCGCCTGGCGTTCGAGCACGCCACGGACGTCATGCTGTTCATCGGGACCGATCAGCGGATCCAGGAGGCCAACCCGGCCGTCATCAGGACCTACGGCTACGAGCCGGCCGAGCTGGTCGGCCGGCCCATCACGTTCCTGCGGGCCCCGGAGGATCTGGGGGCCTTTCCGGTCCATTGGTCGCAGGCCAACACGGGCCCCGCGCGCTTCCAGACCATTCACCGCAAGAAGGATGGCACCCCGTTTCCCGTCGAGGTCAGCACCCAGTCCGTGCCCTTCGGGACGCAGCGCCTGATCCTGAGCCTGATCCGGGACGTCTCGGACCGTCACGAGCTCGAGCGCCTCAAGGGCGATTTTCTCAACGCCGTCACCCACGAGCTGCGCACACCGCTCACCTCGATCAAGGGCTTCACGGAGTTCCTGGAAGACGGCCTGGCCGGCCCTCTCTCGCCCTCCCAGCTGCAGTACCTGGCCGAGATCCAGCTGGGGACCCGCCAGCTCGAACGCCTGGTGGACGATCTGCTCGATTACGCCCGGATCGAGGCCGGGCGGTTCCAATTGCGGATCCAGTCGCTCAATGGGGCTGCCCTCGTGGCGCGGATAGCCGGTTCGTTCGCTCCCCAGGCCGCCGAGGCCAATCTGTCGCTCGAGGTGGGTCATCCCGAGGGCCCGATCGACCTGGAGGCCGACCCCGACCGCCTCACTCAGATCCTCAACAACCTGCTGAGCAACGCGATCAAGTTCACGGCATCCGGCGGGACGGTCCGTCTGGAGCTCGCCGCGAGCGGTCCCACCTGTCGCTTCCTGGTGACGGACACCGGGATCGGGATTCCCCGCGAGCAACTCGGGCGGGTCTTCGATCGGTTCTACCAGGCGGACAGCAAGCTGACGCGCAGCTTCAAGGGCACCGGTCTGGGGCTGGCCATCACCCGCAGTCTGGTCCAGGCCCACCACGGCACCATCTCGGTCGAGAGCCAGCTAGGGGTCGGCACGTCCTTCGTGGTCGAGCTGCCGCGCGTCCAGCCAGCGGCCGCACGGGCCCAGCGGGACATCCTGCCCGATTGAACACCGGTCAGATGTGGTAGCCCTTGAACCGCTCGGTGGGGCGCGGGGTGCGGAGAACGGCTCCGTCCTGCTCCCGGGCGTTCGCCGCCTGGGGCTCGAAGTAATCGAGCCACTCGCGCGGGGCATCGATCGTCTCGCCCCCGTGGGTGGTGAGCCGCGGCCTCACCTGGCACAGCACCGGGGTGTTGACGGCCACGCCCGCCACGACCACCTGGCCCTTGGTCAGCGCCGGCAGCTCGTCGAGCAGGTCGCGGCCGGCCCCTTCGACCGAGCTCGCGATGGTCTGCTGGTCGATCGGGTTCACGATCCGCATGATGAACTGGGTCATGCACTGCGAGAGCACGTCGCTGTCGAGCTTCCCGGGTCGCTGGGTGATGAGCCCCACGCCCACCCCGAACTTTCGCCCCTCGGCCAGGATCTGCTTGAGGATGCCCGTGCTCACGACCGTCGCGCCCGCCGGCGCGTAGCGGTGGGCCTCCTCGAGCAGGATGAAGACCGGGTAGGGCACGTGGTTCTCGTCGTGCAGGTGGGTCTTGCCGTTCTTGGTATCCATGCGGGCGTTGTTGATGCGCCGCAGGAGGGTGCCCACGATGACCTGCTGCTCGCGCTCCGAGATCTCGTTGAGCTGGATGACCGTCACCTGGCCCGGGGCGAACAGCTCGGGCAAGGGGTTGTGGTCCTTGTCGTGGAACAGCTTGGTCCGGCCGAACACATCCTCCAATCGCCAGCGGAGGCCCTCGATCGTGCTCGCATCGCTCGACGGGTCGTCGTCGGCCTTGTCGGCCCGCATGGCATCCAGGGTGCGCAGGAGATCGGGAAGCCCCCACAGGTGCGAGTCTCCCCGGTTCGCCTTGAGGCGGCTGAAGGCCTTGTTCAGGAAGGCGTTCATCTTCTCGCTGAGGTTCGGCAGGAGGTACTTGATGTCCGCCTCGCTTAGGCTCGACATGCGGACCCGCACCTGGTCGTGCGGGATGATCCGGACCCGGGGCCGGTAGCCGCCTTGCTGGAAGGCCGGATGGGACTCGAACTCGCGGAAGGTGTGGTACTCGCCGTGCGGATCGATGACGAGCACGGCCGCGCGGTTGTGGGGCTTGAGCAGCTCCTCGATGAGCACGCCCGCCGTATAGCTCTTGCCCGATCCCGTGGAGGCCAGGATGGCCAGGTGGGTGGACACCAGATTCTTCACGTCGAGCACGATCGGCACGGCGTCGGGTGAGCGGGTGAGCAGGGAGCCCAGGTGGGCGGCCCCGACCTGGCCTTGCTCCTTGGGACTGAGGACCCGGGTCAGGAGGGCATCCGAGGCGAGGTAGACCCGGGTGCCGGGATCGGGCATGAGGCGGGGGTTCACGAAACCCGAAAGGCGTGGGTCGAAGTAGCCGGCGATCGCCACCGTTACCTCGTACAGCTCGGGCCGCTCGGCGTCGAACCCGATGAGCGACGCCACCTCGGCAGGTGCGATCATGGGGTCGGCGAGAAAGGAGTCGGGCAGGGTCCGGACGATCGCCTTGCCCGTGATCTTGCCCAGGATGAGCTCTTCGCTCCCCTCGACCGAAACCGGGTAGTAGACGAACTCGCCGACCTTGCTCGCCCGGTTGTCCGGGGTGATGAAGGCGTACTCGTGGGCCGACTCCCCCGGGCCCTTGACCGTGCCGAGCGGCAACTCGCTCATGACCGCACCGGAAGGATGGTCCGCTGCCAGTTCAGGGCCTGGCGCAGGACTCCCAGTCGCGCCCGTTCCGGCGGCCACAGGGCTTCGAGCCGGTCGAGCACGGCCAAGAGCAAGGAGGCGCTCGCGGGCCCCCCGTGGGACTGGATCAGGGGAAAGTAGCGGAGCTGGAGGCGGCCCGTAGCGTCGGTGTGGAACCGGGCGATCGCCTCGTCGTCGAGGCACACGACGGGGCTGTGCAGGGGAATCACCTCGCGCGGCACCCCGTGGACCCCGTGGGGCTCGCCCAGGTTGCCGAGCGCGAGCACGGTCACGAGGGTCGCCTGCTCGTCGAGGAGGTCGGGGGTGAAGACCCGGGTCTCGGCGGTCCCGGGGTTGAGCCGGGGGCCGATCGCCCCGAAGTCGGGATTCTGCAGGAGGGAGTCGGCCACGATCCCGATCGCGCCGCCGGAAAGTCCCACGAAGGAGCCGAAGGCGTAATCCGCCGGATCGGGCGGGTGGGCGGATTCGCCCGCCTGGTAGACCTGGCAGACGTAGTCGAGGTGCGATCGCGACGAGACGACCTTGCCGATCTCCACGCCCAACGCCATCCTCCCTTGCGCTTGCACGCCCGCCAGCATAGCGGTTTCGACGACGCGGGGCAAGGGCGCCGGAAGGGCTGTCGAGCGCGTCCGGTCGCCGTTTGAAGCCTCGCGGCTTGAGGTATGGGATCGGTATGACCTTGCACCCGCTCCTCCGGCGCCAGCTCAGGAAGCTGAAGCTCGAGCCCGACCAGCCGCCCGACGCCGAGCAGTGGGCGGAGCTGATCGATCGGGTCAACCAGGCCTACCAAGAGGCCGACCAGGATCGCCACACCTGGCAGCGGTCGATGGAGTTCAGCTCGGCCGAGATGCAGGAGCTTTACCGCCAGATCGCCGCCGAGCGCGACAAGCTCATGGCCGTCATGACCGCCGTGGGGATCGGCCTGTGCACCCTCGACCCCGCGGGCGGGCTGCAGTTCATCAACCCCGCGGGCCGCAAGCTCCTGTCCATCACGGGTCCGGACCCCCTGGGAGAGCCGATCCTGGACAACCTGCTCGCCCCCGAGAGGGTGAGCGAGCTCATCCTGCTGCGCCAGGTGCTCTCGTCCGGCCAGTCTTACCGCCACGAGGACTCGGTCTTCGTCCGGATGGACGGCACCACCTTCCCCGCGAACTACCACCTCAACCCCATCACCAAGGACGGGGTCTCGATCGGGACGGTGCTCGTGTTCCGGGACATCTCCGACCGCAAGAACGTCGAGGCCGAGCTGAAGGCCGCGCGCCGCGCGGCGGATTCTGCCAACCAGGCCAAGAGCGACTTCCTGGCGAGCATGAGCCACGAGATCCGCACCCCCATGAACGGGGTGGTCAGCATGGCCGAGATTCTGCTGGGGACCTCGCTCTCGGCCGAGCAACGCGAGTGCGCCGAGGTCGTGCGCGGTTCGGCCGAGACCCTGCTCGCCCTCATCAACGACCTGCTCGACTTCTCCAAGATCGAGGCCGGGCGGATCGACCTGGAGGCGATCCCCTTCGACCTGCACCGGACGCTCGAGAGTTCGGTCGAGCTCCTGGCCGAACGGGCCCACCGCAAGGGGTTGGAGCTCGCCTACCTGGTCGATCGGGGCGTGCCCGAGTGGGTGAAGGGGGATCCCACCCGGCTGCGCCAGATCCTGATCAACCTGCTCGGCAACGCCGTGAAGTTCACCGACCAAGGCGAGGTCACCCTGCGGGTGACGGCCGAGGAGGGGACCCGGGGCCCACGCCTCCGTTTCGCCGTGACCGACACCGGGATCGGTCTCGACCCGTCGGCGCGTCAGCGCCTGTTCGAACCCTTTTCCCAGGCGGACGCCTCGACCACCCGCAAATACGGCGGGACCGGCCTGGGGCTGGCCATCTGTCGCCGCCTGACCACCCTCATGGGCGGCGAGATCGGGGTCGAGAGCGAGCCCGGGGTGGGCAGCACCTTCTGGTTCACGGTGAGGCTGGACGAGGCCTCGCCGCAAGGGCCCGCGGCCGCCCCGATGCCGGACAAGCGGGTGCTCGTGGTCGACGACAACGCCACCCACCGGACCATGCTGGCCGAGCAGCTGCGGATCTGGGGCCTCTCGGCGGAGGAGTCGGCGGATGGCCCCCAGGCGCTCCGGGAGCTCCGCATGGCCAACGAGCAGGAGCGCCCGTTCGACCTGGTGCTCATCGACCTGTTGATGCCCGGGCAGGACGGCCTGGCCCTGGCGCGGGCCATCAAGGCCGATCCGCTGCTCCGGGCGATCCCCCTGGTGCTCATGAGCTCGCTCGGCTTGTACGCCCCGATCGAGGAGGCCCGGGATGCCGGCATCCAGGCCTGTTGGACCAAGCCGATCCACCGGGGGTCCGTCCTGGCGGTCCTCTCCCCGGCCGAGGAGGCTCCGCCGGTGTCGGAGCTGGAGCAGCGCGTTTCGCTTCCGCCGCTGGCCGGCTTCTCCCGCCTCCTCTTGGCCGAGGACAATCCGGTGAACCAGCTGGTCGCCACCCGCATGCTCTCCAAGCTCGGTTACGAGGCCGACGTGGGTCAATGGCCGGGAGGCGATCCGGGCCTACCGCCAGGGCCAGTACGCGGCCATCCTCATGGACTGCCAGATGCCCGAGATGGACGGGTACGAGGCCACGGCCGAGATCCGGAGGCTCGAGGAGCCGGGATCGCACGTCCCGATCATCGCGCTGACGGCCAATGCGCTACGGGGCGATCGCGAGCGCTGTCTCGCGGCCGGGATGGACGACCACGTGGCCAAGCCCATCACCTCGGAGGTGCTGCGCGAGGTGCTGTCGCGCTGGGTGATGCCCGTGACCGAGCCGGAGCCCGTTCCGGATCCCGTGGGCGAGCCGGGCCTCGACCTGGGTATCCTGGACAGCCTGCGGGCCATGCAGCGGCCGGGGGATCCGGACCTGGTGGGGGAGGTGATCGGGTTGTTCGTGGCCGACGCCGAACGGTCGATCGCCCGGATGCGGGAGACCCTCGACGCGGCCGATCCCGAGGGCCTCAAGCGGGCCGCCCACACGCTCAAGGGCAGCTCGGGCAACGTGGGGGCCTTCCAGCTCAGCGGCCTCTGCCGGGAGCTAGAACCGGTGGCGCTCGCGGGTGACTGGGAGCGGGCCGCTGCGCTCTTGGGGCAACTTGAGGTAGAATTTAGGCTCGTGCGACACCGCCTGTTGGCCGATCCGGCCGGACACCCCTCATGAGAATCCTGATCGCCGAAGACGACGCGGCTTCGCGTCTCATCCTGACCCGCTGCCTCGAGATGATGGGGCACAGCCCGCTCGTGACGGCGAGCGGCACCGAGGCCTGGGAGGTCTACGAGCAGTGCGGGGCCGACATCGTGATCAGCGACTGGATGATGCCGGGCATGGACGGCCTCGAGCTGTGCCGGCGCATCCGCTCGGCCCAGGCCCCGGCCTACACCTACGTGATCATCCTGACGGCGCTGAGCGAGAAGGAGCACTTCATCACGGCCATGGAGGCGGGCGCGGACGATTACCTGGCCAAGCCCCTGGACCGCGACGAGCTCCAGGCGCGCCTCATCGCGGCCTCGCGGGTCACCTCTTTGCACCGCAAGCTCTTGCGGCAGCAGGGAGAGCTGGAGCGCCTCAACCAGCAGCTCTACGAAGAAGGCCGCAAGGACGCCCTCACGGGGCTGCGCAACCGGCTCGCCATGCGCGAGGACCTCGCGAGCATGCTCGATCGGGTGCGCCGCTACCGCCACAGCTACTGTGTGGCGCTGTGCGACCTCGACCACTACAAGGCCTACAACGACCAGTACGGCCACCTCGCGGGCGACGAGGCGTTGAAGCGGGTCGGTGAGGCCCTGGGGGCGTCGACGCGGGTCGGCGACACGGTGTACCGGTATGGTGGCGAAGAGTTCCTGATTCTCTTGCCCGAGCAGACGATTCCGCGCTCGGTGCTGGTCATGAACCGGCTGCGGCAGACCATCATGGGCTTGGGGATCCCCCATGAGGGCGGCTCGGAGGGGGTGCTGACCGTGAGCGTGGGGATCGCCTCCCTGTTCCCGGACGAGGACAAGTCGGTCGACGAGCTCTTGCGGCAGGCCGACCTGGCCCTCTACCACGCCAAGCACCACGGCCGGAACCGGGTGGCGACCTTCGTCGATGGAGCCTGCGAGCTGTCGCTGGCCTAGCGGCGTCGCAGCTTGGACAGGGCCTTCTTGGAAAAGCGCAGATCGAGGTCGCGTTCGGTCAGGAACTCCTGCAGGATCCGGTAGAAGGCCTCCCGGTCCGCCTGGGTGAGCACGGCCGTCGCGTCGGCCGAGGCGAGGGTGTAGGGGTAGCCGCCGCCCGCGATCGCCTCCGCCCGCACCACGTCCAGCACCCGCTCGAGCCGCCCCTCGTCGACCAGCCACATCGGAAACTCCAGGCGGGCCGGCGGAGCCTCGGCGTTGGTCTGCAGGTAGCAGAAGCCGAGCTGCCTCGACCAGGCCCCGTAGCGGTCCAGAATCCCCGGCCGGGCGCAGACGGCCACCGGGGTGCGGTCCCCCCAGGCGAGCCTTCCGGAGAGCAGGGCCCCGTCGCTCAGCCCCGACAATCCCTTGAGCCCCTTCCAGGTCGCCAGCATGGTCGCGAGGTCCCGGGCATACGACGTGTCGATGTAGGCGACGACCGGCACCCGGCGCTCGGCCGAGAGGTCGAGCAAGCGGCACACCAGCTCGACGTGCCGGCGCGCGAAGGGATCTTCCTGCTGCTTCTCGGCGAAGCTCGCGATGAGGCTCCCGTCGAAGAAGGCGATCCGGGGCCCGTCGGAGGGTTCCGCCAGGTAGCGCATGAGGGCCGCCACCTCGAGCTCGAAGCGGGCGAGGTCGACCTTGCGCTTCGGGGGGCCGATCTCGTCCTCGGCGAGCTCTTCGGGGCCCAGCACGCGCAGGTCGACGTCCTTGCGGTAGCCGGGGCCGCTCGCCCGATGACGGTTCTCGAACCAGCCGACCTGCACGAGGGCCGCCGGCACCGAGAAACGTCCGTCCGGCTCGATCTGGCTGCCGTCTGCGGCGAAGGTGGGCTGGTCGAGCAGGGTCTCGAGCGCCCAGGCCCGGGCGGCCGGATGGTGCTCCCAGGTGCGCCCGAAGGGGATCCGGATCCCCCGGTCCCACTCGGGCGTGGGCAGGGCACCGGGGGCGGGGTCGTGGGCGATCGCCCGCCGGATCCCCTCGGCGCCCGTCGAGGCCAGCTCGGTGAGCGCGTCGGAGAGCCGGTCGAGGGTGCTGGAGCGCTCGGCATCGAAGGCGACGAAGGCCTCGGCACGGGCCTCGAGGGCCGCGCGCAGCCGATCCCGGAACAGCACTAGGGGTCGAGGGCCGGATCCAGCGAGAGTTCCGGGGCGAAGATGACGGCCTCTTCGGGGATCCCCTCGGACTCGATGGACACCAGGCTCTCCCGCTCGAGGGCCGCGAGCCCGTCGGTGTAGCCCTGCTGGATGTAGTCGCGGCGCAGCCGGCCCTCGAAGAAGCCGTCGAAGACGTCTCCCTCCAGGGTGGGCCGCGGGAAGATCGGGATGAGCCGGATGATGCGGCGCTCGAGGAAGTCGTCCAGGCACTTGTAACCGGCTGCGAGCACCAGGGCCTCGTTGTACTGGTTGCGCAGGATCTGGCCGCTCTTGCCGTGCTTGAGCAACTGCTGCAGCCGCGCGATCTTCTGGTTCTGCTGCAGGACCTTGCGGAAATTCTGGATCACGAACCGCCCGGCGAGCATCGAGAAGACCCGGCCCAGGACGGCATAGAGGGTGTCGGGCTCCTTCTCCGGGCGATCGACCACCGTCACCCCCGACACGACGATCACGGTGTCGATCTCGGGGTGCATGCGGATGGCGCGGCCGATGGGCGCGCTGTCCATGAGACCGCCGTCGAACAGGACCATCCCCGACTCCTCGTCACGAGTGGGCGGGAACACGAACGGAAAGGAGCTGGACGCCTCGATCATGCGCTGCAGGCGCGGCAGCATGGTATCCCAGTCGTCGGGGGTCAGGCGATCGTCCCAGGAGAAGTCTTCGTAGTAGGAGTAGCGCGTGGAGAGCTCCATGGCGTCCGACAGGGAGGTGGAGCCCATCAGGTCGGTCGCGACCAGGGAGAGCTTGACGGGGCGCTTCACGACCTGCGGGTAGCGGACGTACTCCTCGACCATCTGCCGTACGAAGTGGTGGGAGATGAGCGAGGCGAAGTCCCCCCGGATCAGCTGCTCGAAGGCGAGCAGGGTGTCGAAGCCGATGCGCGGTCGGTAACGGCGGTTGAGGGGATCGACCCCGATGCGGTTGAACAGGGTGCGCAGGTTGCGCCGCTCGAGCTCGTCGCCGTCGGTGCGGTCGAAGCCGTGATAGAGGTTCTGGGCCGTCACCGAGTCGCGCCAGTGGCGGATCAGGTCATCCTCGATCGCCTGAGGGGTGAAGCGCCCCGAGGCGAGCATTTGGGCGGCGAAGGCGCCGTTGAGGGCCCCGGCCGAGATGCCGACGATGGCGTCCGGGTAGACTTGCTGCTCGGCCAGCGCTTTGAGGACACCGGCCTCGTAAGCCCCCTTGGCCACGCCGCCGCACAGGACCAGGCCGATCTTACCCACGGTGGTACCCTCCTAGCCAGCGCCATTGCTTGACTAGGGGTATTGTACCCAGCGATCGCCCGATCAAGATGGGTCGCTCGTCACCATCGGCCGATCCGGGCCCCGAGCCCGCGCCTGGTCCGAGATTTAACGTAGGGTTGAGTGTGGCTTTACCTGTTCGCCAGCCGTTCCGCGCGATAAGGCTGGAAGAAAGGAGGGCCGCCGATGGTCTCGTCCCCCCAGCCCTGGCAGACAACCCTCACTCCGCTCCTGGCTCAGTTCCAGCAGGTGGCTGAGCAGGCCCTGAGCACCACCTACCTGGGCGCGTTGCCCGGCGACAACCTGGTCCTCTCATCGGCCAACCCGACCGCTCCCGCTGGCACCCTTCCCGCTCCCGCCGCTGCCCAGCCGACCCCCGCCCCGGCCCCCACCTATACGGTGAAGGCCGGCGACTCGCTCATCGAGATCGCAAAGGGCCAGCTGGGCAACGGGATGCGTTGGCAGGAGATCTGGGATCTCAACCGGAGCCAGCTCCCCAACCCCAACGAGATCACGCCCGGACAGGTCCTCAAGATGCCCGCTGGTAGTGCCCCCAACCCGACTCCCGCCCCAACTCCCACGCCGGCACCGGCTCCAGGCCCGGTCACTCCCGGAAAGAACCTGCCTCGCGCCACGATCGAGGCCATGCTCGACCAGGCCGCCGACCAGTACGGGATCCCGCGCGACATCCTGAAGGGTGTCGCCATGCACGAGAGCAGCTGGCAGCAGTGGGAAGCGGACGGCAGCGTGAAGGCCGGTCGCAACTCGGGGTCGACCGACTGGGGGATCATGCAAATCAACGACTACGCCCATCCCGACGCCTTCCCCCGCGTCAAGACGGACCTCGCCTACAACATCGACTACGGCGCCCAGTACCTGGCGAGCCAGTACAAGCGCTACGGCAACTGGCAGGACGCGATCGCCGCCTACAACGCCGGCAGCGTCCGGCGCACCGGCAGCGGCCAGTATGCCAATGCCCAGTACGTCGTGGCCGTCCTCCAGGATTCGCGCCAGTTCGGCGGCGGTCCTGGCTTTTCGGCCGTGGCCTAGAGCACCTAACAAGACCAGGCATGTTACCTCTGTTTGGCCGACGTGTCGGCTCGTAGGAACAGCCTTGTTAGGCGCTCTTAGCCGACCTTCGCCTCCGGATTTCCCGAGCGCTTGTTGACCAGGCAGCGCATGACCTGCTCGAGGGTGCAGGCGCGCATCTCGACCAGGATCTTGCCGAGCAGCTGCCCGGTCACGGCCTGGGTGGCGAGGGCGCGCTCGAGCTGGGTCTGGGTGATGGCACCCTCCAGGACCAGCAACTGGCCGAGCTTGCACTGGGCCCGGTAGTCCTTCAAGGTGTCGATCAGCTCGACGAAGCCCAGCTCGCCCATGTTGACCAGGATCTCGCCGATCTTGAGAAACGGGTAGCTCTCCTGGTAGGCCTGGGCCTTGTACAGTCCGTTCTCGCTGACCTTGCGCCGGGAGACCAGGTAATGACCGAACTTGCCTACGGAATCCATCGCCTCCTCCTTCCCCTGCCAACTGCCGACGTGGTGGCCGTTCATGGTCATCGGTCGCTCGCTCCGGATCTGCATGCCCGGTGTGAGGGATCTCACAGGCTTCACGTGCGGGACGGCCGGAGGCAACGGGGACTCAATGCTTCCTTGCCAGAATGACCCCCGAGGCCCAGGGAAGGGCCCGGGAGGATCCGATGCCCTCACTCGACCTGTCCGGCAAGGAGCTGGATCAACTGCTCGCCGCCATCGTCTGCGCCACGATCGCCCTGGGCGTCGCGAGCGTCGGGGTCGGGGTGGCCACGGCCCGACCGGCCGTCTCGACGTCGGTCGGTGCCGACCCGTCGAGCCACCCGACCACCTTGTTCCGCGCCCTGGTCCGGGACCTGCGCTAATCAAAGAAGGCTCGCCATCCGGGCTCGCTGGGCCCGCGGGGCCGCATGCTACACTGAGCCTGGAAGGGCTTCGAGCATGATTCAGCGAATCGCCGTGGGACTGAGCGGCGGCGTCGACAGCGCCGTCGCGGCGTACCTCCTCCAGCGGGAAGGCTACGAGGTGATCGGCGTGACCTCCCTGAACTACGCCGAGTCCCGCTGCTGCGACATGGGATCCGTCCTGCAGGCCAAGGCCGTTTCCGAGCGCCTCGGCTTCCCCTATCACGTCATCGACGTGCTGCGGCCCTTCAAGCACAAGGTGGTCGACGCCTTCACCGAGGGCTACCTCAAGGGCCTCACCCCCAATCCCTGTACGGTCTGCAACGCCGAGATCCGCTTCGAGGAGCTGTTCGACGAGGCCGAGTGGCGGTTCGGGGTCACGGCGATCGCCACCGGTCACTACGCCCGGGTCCAACCCGATCCCGAAACGGGCCGCTACCAGCTCTTGCGGGGGGTGGATGCCACCAAGGACCAGTCCTACATGCTCTACCGGCTCGATCAGCGCCAGCTGGCGCGGGTCCGTTTCCCGCTCGGCGGCATGCGCAAGTCCGAGACCCGGGCGATCGCCGAGGAGCTCGGCCTTGCGGTCGCGAAGCAGGCCGACAGTCAGGATGTCTGCTTCGTCATGGGCGACACGGTCGGCTTCCTGAAGCGGGAGCTGGGCGATCGCCTGTCTCCGGGCCCCATCGTGGACGTGTCGGGTCGCCGGCTCGGCGAGCACGAGGGGCTCGCCTACTACACGGTCGGCCAGCGCAAGGGCCTGGGGCTCACGAGCCGGTACCCCCTCTACGTCGTCCGGCTCGAGGAGCCGTCCAACACGGTGGTGGTGGGCCCCAAGGAGGCCGTCTTCGCCCCATCCCTGGTGGCCCGCGAGGTCAACTGGGTGAGCCGGGAGCGGTCCTCCGAGTCGTTTCGGGCCGAGGTCCAGATCCGATACAAGACGCCGCCTGCCTGGGCGACGATCACCCCCGAAGGGGACCGGATGGAAGTGGCTTTCGATGAGCCGCAGTTCGCGGCGAGCCCCGGCCAGGTGGCGGCCGTCTATGAGGGGGAATTGCTGATCGCCGGCGGGGTCATTGATCGTTAGGCCCCCCGAAGCCTTCGGCTTCGGGCTGAATCACGCGGGCAGCTCGCCACGCTCTTTCAGCCGGACGATCGCCTGCTCGACCGTTTCCCGCTCGCTCTTGTAGGTGAGCAGGGGCAGGGCCTCGTCGAGCGGCCACCAGCGGGCCTCGTCGACCTCCCAGCTGGGGTTGTCGGTGTTGCCGCGGATGTAGCTCAACAGGTAGAAGTGCACGGTCTTGTGGACCTTGACGCCTTCTTCCTTGGCGTAGAACCAGTACGAGATTTCGCCCAGGCGATCGAGGATCTGGCCCTCGATGCCGGTTTCTTCCATGACCTCGCGCTGGGCTGCTTGCTCCAGGGTCTCGCCGGCCTCGACCCGGCCCTTGGGCAGCGCCCAGACGCGCCCGCCGCGGATGGCGATGAGCGCGATTTCGAGCTTGCCCTCGTGGTGCCGGTAGACGACCCCTCCCGAAGAAACCTGGTGCTTGACCTTGGCCAACGGCCATCCCATCCTTTCAATGCTGACTCATCTTAGCACCGGGGCTGGATAGCGACCACCCGCCCGGTCCCCATTCGGCCAAACAGTCTGAAAGGCCCCCATGACGCTTCATCGCTACCTCATGCTGAACAAGCCGTATGGCGTCGAGAGCCGTTTCGGCGGTCTTGACCCCGCGACTTGTCTCAAGGGCCGGGTCGACGTTCCGGACGTCTATCCGGTCGGTCGACTGGATAAAGACTCCGAGGGGTTGCTCCTGCTCACCGACGACGGTCCCCTCGCCCACCGCCTCACGGATCCCCGCTTCGAACACCCCAAGACCTACTGGGTCCAGGTCGAACGGGTTCCGGATGCTCGGGCGCTCGACCAGCTCAGCCGGGGCGTCGTCCTCGACGGCAGGGTGACTCGACCCGCCGAGTTCCGCCGGATCGCGGAGCCCATGGGACTCTGGGAGCGGAGCGCGCCCGTGCGGTTCCGCAAGAACGTCCCCACGGCCTGGCTGGAGGTTGTCCTGCGCGAGGGGCGCAACCGCCAGATCCGGCGGATGACGGCCGCAGTGGGCTTTCCCACCCTGCGCATCGTCCGGGTGGGGCTGGGGCCTCTGCGTTTGGGTGAACTGCCGCCCGGCGTCTGGCGGGAGCTCTCGGCGGACGAGGTTCGCTCGCTCAGGGCCCTGTCCGTCAGGCCACGGGCGAGATGACGGCGTCGCCGCGGAAGGGCTCTTGGGGGTTCTCCACCGCGGCGCGCAGGGGCTCGGGAATCTGGATGGGGCGCCGGTCGCGGTTGATCACGACGTGGGCCGTCCAGCCCGTGGCGACGAGGCGATCGCCCTTCGACACCTCGTACTCGAACCGGAACGACCGGGTCCGGAGCTCCGAGATCCAGGCCGTGACCGTCAGCTCTTCGTCGTAGCAGGCGGGGGAGAGGTACTTGGTGTGGGCCTCGGCGACGACCACGAAGGCCCCCTCGGCCTCCATGCGGTTGTAGTCGAAGCCGATGGCGCGCAGGTAGTCGCCGCGGGCCACCTCGAACCAGACGAGGAAGTTGGCGTGGTAGGCCACCCCCTGGGCGTCCGTCTCGGCGTAGCGGACCCGGATCTGGCTGGTGGTGCGGCGCGCGAGCCCCGTCACCAGGTGGCCTGCTGTTCGCGCAGGGCGGCCTTGGCCTGGTCCATGACCCGCTCGAGGCGATCGCGCCCGAGGTCCTCGACGCTCGGAGCGCTCTCGATGGGCGCGAAGACCTCCTGGTACCAGGCGGGATCGAGGGCGGCCTCGCGCCAGTTCGGCAGGTCGTCCCACTCCCCGTCGTTCAGCCCGAGGAGGAACCTCGCCTTGAAGGGATCCACCCCCTCGTGCTCGAACATGGGCACCCGCCAGTCCCGGCCCATGCCCGTGTCGAAGCTCGCCCTCCCGCTCGAGTCGACGTCCACGTCGCCGTAGATGTCGAAGCGGCGGATGAGGTCCTGGGCCTCGTCCACCCAGCCGCGGTGGAGCTGCTGGCCCTCCTGCGTCAGCTTGTAGCTTGCCGAGGGCACGTCGATCTCGATCAGGTGCTCCTTTTCACAGGCCTGGATGATCTCGCCGAAGTCGGGGTAGTCCTTGGTGACGTCCAGCGAATGGCCGACCGAGACCTGGTGCAGGAACATCATGCGGGCGAACTGGCGGATCTGCTCGTCCTGGGAGGAGGCCGCGCTCGCCTGAGCAGCAGGGGCGGCGCCGGGCGCCTTGAGGACGAGCTCACAGCGCATGTAGTCGATCCCCTCCCGCGAGGCCGGCTGGAAGTACCGGTCCATCGGCGCGTCCGGGTCGACCTCCTGGCCGTTGGCCGTGAAGGCGACGCCGTCGCGGATGAAGGCCCCCTGTGCGTCACGGTCGAAGACGAGCCGCTGCATGGCCTTGAGGTCGTCGACCTGGGACGCGCTCAGGGTCTGGTTTGCGACCAGGTCCTCGGGACGTTCGGAGCCGATCACGTCGAAGACGACGTCGATCGCGTTCCGCTTCGCGGCCGCCTCGTCGAGGGTCAAGAGGACCTTGTGGCCGGCCTCGTCGCTCAGCTTGATCAGGTACTCCATCTCCTACCTCCTGCGCCCGCCGAAGCTGTGTCCCCCGCTGAAGCCGCCGGAACGGCGCCCGCCCCAGGAGCTCGAGCCTCCCGAGTTGCTGCGCCGCCCCCCCCAGGAGGGGCGCTGCTCGTCGCGCATGGTGCCGGCGTTCGGGTTGTTGCCCCCCAGCCAGCTGCGACGCTTGGTGCCCGTTTGCCCCGAGAAGTTGCCGCTGTTGAAGCTGCGGTTGCTCTTGTAGCCGCCGCCCAGCTCCTTCTGCTTGTACCGGCTGTAGAAGCTGCGGTTGGACTGGCGCTGGGTCTGGTACTCGGGCGACTGCCGGTAGGTGTTCCGGTAGTCGTGGAGGATGATCACCTGCTGCGGCGGGGTGTAGTAGTGGCCGCCCCAACCGTGCATCATCGACGAGATCAGGAAGAATTGCAGGAAGGGGTTGTCGAGCAGGCTGTGATGCCCCTCGTAGTAGGGGTGCCCGGAGTAGTCGGAGACCCGGTAGGGCACGTCGTTGTTGGCGACCTGGCCCGTTTGCTCGATGGTGAACAGCTTCTCGTCGCCGTTCTGGAAGCCTGGTTGTCCCTTCTTGTCGAGGTAGCCCGTGACGGCCAGGTGGCCCTCATGGCGCTGGGCGTCGATGCTCACGACGTCCGGGCCGTCGTAGATCTCGTTGACCCGCTTTTCGAAGGCCTGCATCCAGCTGTTGAAGTCCTTGCCCTGGGTCTCCCAGAAGGCCTTCTGGACCTCGTCCAGATTGATGCGCTGGCCCTGGCCATGCACGGCCGCCGAGGTGTAGTGGTCGGTGTTCCGGACCTCCTCGTCGTGGTGGCTGCAGCCCGTCACCACGAGGGTGAGGGCGATCGCCACCGGGGCGAGGCGGGTGATCCATGGGTTCATCGCGAGTCTCCGCGTTCGAAGGGATGGGGCGGCCGGCCCTGTTATACCTCCGGGCCTGGCCGCGAACAAGGGATCTCCTTCGCCCTCCTCGTTCGACTGGGCCCAGGGAGCCGGAACAGCCCGAGGGGCCGCCCATTGGGCGGCCCCTCGGGCCTTCGATGGCTGGAACTGGGCTCTGCAAGGAAGGCTCGCCGTCCGGGCTCGCTTATCCCCCGCCCCCTGGCCCCCGCCCCGAGGGGTGGGGGATAGAGGAAGCCCAATTTCCCTATTGGGCATGCTAACGAGGCTTGATCCAGTTGCCCAGGTTGGTGAAGAGGTTGCCGAGTCCGGAGCGGGCGGCGAAGGTGGCCTCGCGGGGCAGGGCGATCGCCGCGCCGATCGTCCAGCTCACGGCGTTGATGGGGGCCATCACGACCTGGCGGACCGTGATGTCGCCGACCTTCTGGGCCGCCTCGCCCACCACGTGGGCGTCGTAGCGGGCCCCCATCGCGACGATGTGCTCGGACCGCTGGGCGGCTTGCCGGGTTGCCGCGCCGACCGGGGCGGCCTTCTCGAAGAGGTCGGGGCGCAGCCAGTGAGCGACGTTGTAGGCGGCGTTTGCGCTGTCGGTCCGGACGGCCTTGCCCATGATGCCGCCCGCCTTGCCGACCGACTCGACGGTGGCCGGAAGCTTGACGGGCAGGAAGGGCTTGGCCTTCTCGAAGTGCATGCCGATGCTTGAAAACAGGCCCATGGCGTTTCCCCCTCTGGAAAACCGGTGACAACCCGGTTATCGGTCCAGAGGGGGCCCATGTTCTTATCGGACGGGAAAGGTTGGTTAAAACTTCGGAGATCGGCCTAGGGGTTCAGCCGGGATTCCTCCTCGTGGCCGCCCTCGGCGTCGCGGCGCATGAGCAGCTCGAGCTTCTCGCGGTTGCGATCGGTCGAGCTGGTGGTCACCCCCACCAAGAGGTGCAGGGGCATGATGTTGTGGGCGACGACGTTCTCCTCCTCGTCGCAGGCGTTGAACTCGACGAAGTCGGTCCCGACGTGGGTCAATTTGGCCAGGTAGTAGTTATTGCTCGGCGCGAAGTACAGCTCGACCAACTCTCCCTCGTCGAGCAGCTTGTTGAGGCGATCGCGCATGGTCATGACGGTTACCTCCTTCCGGTCAGCGGGCGAGGCTACCCCCCTGGAGGACGATTCGTGGCTTTCTTATTCCCGAAACCCGGCGGGACTATCCCTGCGACCTCCGGCTAAACCTCGCTTGGCGCCTCGATTCCCCAATCCTTAACGTCACTTTGGCTAAAATTTTGCGATAATCCCGGCACGGAGCCCCAGGAGGAGCCGATGCCCGCGCGTCGCTTGACCCAACCCGCCATGAGCCTGATCGCCGCCTCGGTGGTGGCGATCGCCGGCTGTGGCTTCGGGGCGAGCCCCGGGGTAAGCCCGGGGGCCCACCAGGCGGCCTCGGCACGCGGCCTGCCGCCCCATTCCTATTCGACCCACCGCCTGGTCGTGACCTACGCCGGCTCGGCGAGCGGGACCCGCGACACCCTTTCCTCCCGGTACGGCCTCAAGCCCGTCGCCGATCTGCCCCAGATCGGGATGGGGGTCTTCACCCTGCCGGACAAGGCCGACCGGACGGCGGTGTTGGCGGCGATCGCCTCGGTGCCCGGTGTCGCGGGGGTCGAGGCCGACGCCATGGTGCGGGCGAGCTACGTGCCGCCCAACCCCATGTCCCTGCTGGGCCGCAACGGCCAGTCCTACGGCGCTTTCCGCGCCGAGCTGAGCCAGGCGTGGGACCTCACCCTGGGCGATCCGAGCGTCGTGGTCGCCGTGGTGGACACCGGGGTCGACCTGACCCATCCGGCCCTGCGGGACCAGGTCGTGCCGGGCCGCAACTTCGTCACCCAGGTCGAGGAGGGCGACGACGAGGACCAGCCGGGGGCCATCGTCGACGTGCCCGATCGCGGGCCGATGGACGACGGCGGCCACGGGACCCACGTGGCCGGGATCATCGCGGCCGCCCACACGACCCAGGGGGTCGCCGGGGTGGCCCCGCGCTGCCGGATCATGCCGGTCAAGTCCCTCGGCTACAACGAGAGCGGCTTCTCGTCGGACGTGGCGAACGGGGTGGTGTGGGCCGTCGACCACGGCGCCCGGGTGATCAACCTGAGCCTCGGGGCCTACGGCGGCTCCAAGGCCCTCGAAAGGGCCGTCGCCTACGCCTTGGCCCACCAGGTGGTCGTGACGGCCGCCATGGGCAACGACCGGGACGATCCGACCAAGGGGAACGGCGAGAGCCCCAGCTACCCGGCCGCCCTGCCCGGGGTAATCGCCGTGGGGGCGACGGACGCGACCGATACGGTCGATTACTTCTCGAACGCCGGGCCCTGGATCTCGGTCTCGGCCCCGGGCGGCACGATCCACTCGACCACGCCGACCTACCCGCTGCGCCACCCCATCGGGCTCGGCTACGACGACATGAGCGGGACCTCGATGGCGACCCCCTTCGTGAGCGGGGTGGCCGCCCTCATGCTCAGCCTGAACCCCCACCTCGGCCCCGCCGACGTGAAGACCCGCCTCGAGCAGTCGGCCGACGACCTCGGGGTGCCCGGATTCGACACCCTGACCGGCCACGGCCGGATCAACCCCTACCGGGCCCTCGGGGCCAGGTCCGTCCAACCTTAACCTAACCTTTACGTCAGGCTAGCCTTCCGTTAGTCGATAACCCCCAGAACCGATCCCGGGTGTCGAGGGGGGAGAGCTGGCATGATCGAGCGGAATTGGCGAGCAGGTGGGGCGGCGATCGCCCTCACGACCCTTCTATCCCTGCTCGCGGGGTGCGGCGCTCCGGCCCCCACCGCTCACCGGGCCGTGACCCGGGCGAAGCCCGCCCCCAAGAACAACTTCGAGGCCCCCCAGAGCGCCAAGGATCAGCAGATGGTCCGCTCGATCCTGCAGGCCGTCGACGCGGCCAACCAGTCGCTCGTGGGCTATACCGGAACGATTGACACGGTCGACCAAAAGGATGGCCACAAGGCCTTCGGCAAGGCGACCTTCAAGTTCCTCAAGCCGGCCATGACCCGGCTCGACCTCATCTCCAACTCGGACCACGCCGACCAGGCGGGCACCCGGGTGTTCTGGGACGGCTCGAGCAACGTGCAGGTCCGCGCTGGGGGCCTCTTCGGCGCGCTCAAGCTGACGCTCGCCATGAACGACCAGCGCCTGCAGTCGCTCAACGGCTATACGATCAACCAGCTGCACCACATAGCCATCCTCAAGGCCCTGTTCGACCCGCAGGCGGTCATCAAGCCGATGGGGCCGCAGATGGTTGGCAGCCGGCAGGCCATGATGCTGGCCGTCTCGGGCGTCTCCCCGGCGCCGGGCGTCGACCACATGATGGTCGGCATCGACTACACGAGCCGCCTGCCCATCTCCTTCGCCTTCTACACGGGAGAGACCCTGACCTACTCCCTGCAGATGGCCCAGTTCTCGACGACCCCCCCGAAGCAGGGTGACCTGACCCTCTAGCCCGCCGCTCAAGGCTGCCTGTTGATCGGCCCACCTCGCGTCTCCTACACTCGGCGCCGGGAGGGTGCGAGGATGAGACGTGCGATCGCCGGGTTCGGACTGGCCGGGGCCCTCTTGGCGACGGCCTGCCACGGGTCGGGGGCGCGGGGCGGGGGCGGCGGGCCCTACACCCCGCAGAATCAGCCCGCCGTGAACCCCTACGGCACCCCGGGGCCGGTGGAGGCGGGGGGTCGCGTGGAACGAGAGGAAGGCGGCCCCAACGCCGGAGCCTACCACCCGACCCCACCGGAGGGTGAGCGGGGCAGCGGCAGCGCCTACCACCGGACCCCGGGCCAGGTGAGCCCGTCGTCGGCCGCTCCGAAACGGGGACGGTGATCGGCGCCTCTTGCCAAATCGATCAAGTGGGCTATACTGGGCCCCTACTTCCGCTTCCACCCTCCGAACCGCCAGCGTCGCCGTGATCGGGAGGTGACCGCTCACCGCCGAGCCGGTCCCCACGCGCATCCGGAGGATTTCCCATGCCCGTCGTCACCCCCTTGCTCGAACCCTCGCCCGTCCGGCGCGGCCTCACGTCCGACCAGATCGAGGCGATCGCCCGCCAGCTCCCTGGCCGCCAGGAGCGAGACCTCATGCGGCTCCAGCAGGAGCCCGAGCCCAAGACCGAACCCACGCGGTAGGCATGCCCAGAAGGGACTCTGGGCTTCCTTGAACCCTCTCCCCTGGGGGGGGATGAGGGGAGGGTGAGGGGGATTAGCGAGCCCGGACGGCTCGCCCACCTTGAGGAGACCGCGGGATGATAGAATGGGGGCCTATGACCGCCCCCATCCATCCCCCCCTGTCGGGTCGCATCTTCTCCTTCAACGCCGAGCGTGAGGCCATCGTGGCCGACGTGGTCGAGCGCGAGCTCGCCCGCAAGGGCCACGCCGAGCAAGCCCTGGAGCTCGCCATCAACGAGGCGGCCCTGCACGAGATCGCCCGGCTCGAGGGCGGCCCGGGCTCCGATCGGTGGCGCGAGATCTACCGGACGCTCGGCAAGAAGGCCCTGAGCGACAAGGAGGCCCTGTTCCGCTCGCTCGTGGCCGAGGCGGCGCGCGACATCGTCGGCAACTTCGACCCCAAGGTCTACCGGTTCGCCACCTCGGTCGTGCCCTACCTGCTGTCCTTCATCATGAAGCCGCAAGGGCCTGCTCAGCTGCCCGCCCAGCGCCTTTCCGAGCGGATCCAGGCGCAGGGCGAGACCGAGGCGGTGCGGGCCCTGGCCCAGAAGGGCACCGTCATTCTAGTGCCGACCCACTCGAGCAACCTCGACTCGATCGTGATCGGCTACGCCCTCTACCAGCTCGGCCTGCCCCCCTTCACCTACGGGGCCGGAAAGAACCTCTTCTCCAACTTCCTGCTCACCTACTTCATGAACAACCTGGGGGCCTACAAGGTCGATCGCCGGCTCGGCTACGCCCTTTACAAGGACGTCCTCAAGGCCTACTCCACCGTCATCCTGGAGCGCGGCTACCACTCCCTCTTCTTCCCGGGAGGGGGGCGCTGCCGCAGCAACGCGATCGAGTCCAGGCTTAAGCTGGGGCTCGTGGGCACGGGGCTTGCCGCCTACATCAACAACCTGCGGGCCAACAAGCCGCAGCCCGACCTGTTCGTCGTGCCGGCGACACTCAACTACCACCTGGTGCTCGAGGCGGAGACCCTGATCGACGACCAGCTGCAGCGGGTCGGCCGTTCGCGCTACATCATTGAGGACGACGAATCGACCCAGGCGGGCCGCATCTGGAGCTTCGCCAACCAGATGCTGCGGCTCGACACGAGCATGGTCATCCGCTTCGGAACGCCCCTCGACTGCTTCGGCAACCCGGTGGGCGCCGACGGGGTGAGCCGCGATCGCCGCGGCCGCCCGGTCGACCGCCGCACCTACGTCCTGCGCGACGGCGAGCCCCGGCATCAGCCGCAGCGCGACGCCGAGTACACCCGCGAACTGGGCCAGGTCATCGCCGAGAGCTACCGGACCAACACCGTCGTGCTCGTCACCCACCTGGTCGCCTTCGCCCTCTACCAGCTGTTCCAGCAGAGCCATCCGGGCATGGACGTCTTCCGGCTCTTGCGGTTGCCCGAAGACCCGGTGTTCAACGTCCGCACCGTGCTCGAGACGATCGATCGGCTGCGCGAACGGCTGCAGCGCATGGCCGAGCACGGGGTCCTGGTGCTGGGCCGCGAGGTGCAGACCGCCACCTCGGCGACCCTCTTGGACATGGCCCTGCCGATCTTCTCGCTCTACCACACCCGGCCGCTGGCCGTCCGGGAAGGGGATGACGTCGTGCTCACCGACCGCAAGCTGCTGCTCTACTACCACAACCGGTTGACGGGGTACGGGCTCGAAGAGGTGGTGGCGCCGGAAAGGGTGCTGGCATGACGGCCTCCACGCGGGTCGCCGTGATCGGCGGCGGGTCCTGGGGGACCACGGTCGCCGGGCTCATCGCGGCCAACGGCCACGAGGTCCGGCTGTGGATGCGGGACCCCGGCCAGGCCGCCCAGCTCAACGCGTCCCGCCAGAACGCCCGTTACCTGCCCGGCGTCACCCTGCCGCCCAACATCGAGGCGACGGCCTCCCTGGAAGACGCCGCCTACGGCTGCCAGACCCTCTTCCTCATGGTGCCGAGCCATTCCCTGCGGGCGATCGCCGGCGAACTCGGCGACTACCTCGACGGCTCCCGCATCCTGATCCATGGCATCAAGGGGATCGAGCCCGCGTCCTTCAAGCGCATGAGCCAGCTCCTGCGCGAGGAGACGTGTTGCCGCCAGATCGGGGTCATGTCCGGTCCCAACCTCGCCAAGGAGGTGGCGGCGGGCCATCCCAGCGCGACCGTGATCGCCTCGCGCTTCCAGGAGGTGATCGACGCCGGGATCGAACTGCTCAAGAGCAAGACCTTCCGGGTGTACGGCAACGACGACGTGGTGGGCACCGAGCTCGGCGGGTCCCTCAAGAACGTGCTGGCGATCGCCTCGGGCCTCGCCCACGGGCTCGGGTTCGGCGACAACACGATGGCCCTCCTGTTGACCCGGGGGCTCACCGAGATGACCCGCTTGGGGACGAGCCTGGGCGCCCACCCCCAGACCTTTTCGGGCCTGTCGGGCATCGGGGACCTGATGGCGACCTGTTTCAGCCCCCTGTCGCGCAACTACCAGGTGGGTTTTCGGCTCGCCAAGGGGGAGGCGCTCGAGGCCATCACGGCCGATCTGCGTCAGGTGGCCGAAGGCGTCCGGACGACGCAGACGGTCGCCGAGTACGCCCGCGCCCACGGGGTCTACATGCCGATCACGGAGGGGGTGTACCGGGTCCTGTTCGAGGGCTTCACGCCCAAGGAAGCCCTCGCCGCTCTCCTGGAGGCGGGCCGCGGATCCAGCGAAGTCGACGCGCCGGCCCGTGAAATCTCGATCCTGTAACCTGGTCGTCGGGGCGCTCGCCGTCCTCCTGCTCCTCGCTCCCCCGGCCCTGTCCTTCGAGAACGAGGCGCGGATCGGGCCCATGGAGGTCCGGCACGGTCACGGGGAGCTGGTCCGGCTGGCGATCGCCGATACCCCCTTCGCCGGCGACTACATCCCCTTGTTCCGGGCGCAGTGGGAGCTCGACTTTCCCGACTCCCATCCCGCCGATCCGGATGGCGTGCCTCGGCTGGGCCTCCATGACGTCTGGAATGGCCTCGTCGCCGGCTTCGATGCGGACCAGATGCGCATGCATTTCCTGCGCTGGTGGTCCGGGCTGCCGGAGTGGCGCACGCAAACCCATCCTTTGCGCCAGGATTGGCAGGAGGCCGTCGATTACCTCGAGGGCGAGGTGCGCTCCGCCTATCTGGCGCCGACCCGCTCCGAGACCCTGCGCCACTTGGGCCATGCCCTGCATACCTTGCAGGACTCGTACTCTCCGGCCCACACCGAGCGCAACGACCGCGACCAGATCGTGGCGATGCGCTACTATCCCTCCCGCGACCCGGGCGGCCACCGGTTTCTCGGGGATCCAGGCGACCGGATTCTCGATGAGCAAGGGGCCCTGCGGCCCCTCGCGGCGCGGGCGATCGCGGCCTCCCGCGATCTCCTCCTCGGCTTCGCGGCCCTGCCACCCCACGCCCCGGATCGACTCGAGGCCTTCCTGCGCGGCTTCGAGGCCCGTCACCTGACCCTCTCGAAGGAGTTGCCGTGAGGGCCCCGGCGTGTTAAGGTAAGTGAACATAGGTCGCGCCGTGGCGCGCGATCGCCCAGACCATCTGTTGAAGTAGGGATTCTCGCTTTGACACGAGAATCCTTTGTTTTTTTGAAAGGTCGTCCTGGGTTCGGCTCACCTTCGGCCTGCCACGAGGTCGCCATCCCACCCCCGGGGCGCGGGCCCCATGTGTTCAGGAGCGAATCCCATGACCATCTTGTCCGAGCAAACGCTGACCTGCGTCGACTGCGGCGTCCAGTTTCCCTTCACGGTCTCCGAGCAGGAGTTCTATGCCGAGAAGGGGTTCAGCAACCCTCCCCGCCGCTGCAAGCCGTGCCGCCAGGTCGCCAAGGCCAACCGGCAGTCGTCCGGCATGGGCGGCACCGGTTACGGCCGTCCGAGCAGCCCGCGCCCGATGCGCGAGATGCACGACGTGACCTGCAGCGCCTGCGGCGTCGCGACCCAGGTGCCCTTCAAGCCGAACGGCCAGAAGCCGGTCTACTGCCGCGATTGCTTCGGTAAGTAGGATGGGGAAGAATTCGACCAAGGCCGAGAAGGCCCAGCGCAACCGCGAGTACGCCCAAGCCCACAAGAAGAAGGCGAGCCGCCCCATGCGGCCGGCGCGCCCGGCCTTCTCGCCGGCCCCGCGCCCCGAAGGCACGGTCGGTTCGGTGGGCGAGCGGACCATGTATCCGGCCGTGTGCAGCTCCTGCGGGGTCCAGACGACGGTCCCCTTCGAGCCCACCGGCGGGCGCCCGGTCCTCTGCCGGACCTGCTTCCAGGCCGCGCCACGCAGCTAAGCGGGCAAACATCAAGAAGGGCCGCCTCGTTGGAGGCGGCCCTTCGGTCGTTCTCCCCCTCAGAAGCCAAGAATCTCCTTCGCCCGGTTGAGGTTCCGGATGAACTCCGGCGAGAGGTCCGGGTTGCGATCCGGGTGGTAGGCCTTCGTCAGCATCCGGTAGCTCTGGCGCAGGGTGTCCAGGCTCGCGTTCGACGGGGCGTGCAGCACGGCGAGGGCCCACTCGCGGTCGGGGTTCGCCTTGTTGATCGCGAAACCGAACATCCCGCGCCCATTCGAGGTCCCTTCGCGACGGCCCTCCTCCCAGCCGTCGTGCCGGCCGCGGTCGTAGGCGTTCATGACATCGGCTGCCGCCTCGGACTTGCCTTCCTTGTAACCGTTGTCGAAGGCCGCCTTCAGCTCGACCTGCAACTCGGCCCGGCCCATCTGGCGGCCCCGGTCGTAGGCGGCCTGAGCGTCTCCGCCATCGGCCTTCCCGTCCTTGACCCCTCGCTCGTAGGCCTGGTTCAGGTCCTCGCTCAGTTCCTCGCGCCCGGCGAGCCGGCCGGCCTCGTAGGCGGCGGTTACCCGGGCTTCGATCATGGCCGGGTCGGGCCCGGGGATCGACACGGGGGCGGGGGCTTGCTGGCGACCCTCTTCGAGGCCGCGCTGGTGGGCGGCCTGGGCTTCGAGGGAGGCCTGGGCGAGCAGGGTCTCGAGGTCGCGCTTGAGGCTGTCGGGGGTCACCCGGCGGGCCTCCCCGTCCGCTTCGGGTTCGACGAAGAAGCCGACCCGCAGCTGCTGTACCTTTTCGGCCTGCCGGCGGACGCGCTCGGCCTCGGCGGCGGCGATCGCCGCCTTCCAGTCCGGTTCGCGGCTGAAGGCGCTCTTGGGGATGTCGCAGCGGCGGGCCACCTCGGTCGCCGTGATGGGGATGGTCCCGGCTTGCAAGAGGTCGGCGATCGCCGTCTGGATCAGCTCCCAGCGCAACTCGCGGGTAGCGGCTCGAAGGGGTTCGGTCATGACGCCAAGGCCTCCGGGACAGAAGAAAGGTCTGGCTCCCATGCTAGGCCCCCTCGATCGGGCGGGCCGTAACGGAGGCCACAGCTCCTTTCTCTTACCCCGTCGGGTCTCGCGGCTAGTCAGGCTGGTGCCAGGCGATCCAGCGCACGATGTCGGTCTGACTCAGGATGCCGACCAGCTCCCCATCCTTCACGACGGGCAAACGCCCCACGCCCTGCCGGTTGAACTCCTCCAGCGCCTCCGAGACCGGCTCGTCGGGTCGCAGGGCCGACTTCTCGTCCAGGGGCTTCATGAGCTGGGTGACCCGCAGGCGCGGCCACTCGTCGTGGGGCACGCGCCGGACGTCGTCGGCAAGCAGCAGGCCCTCTAGGTGGTGCTCGTCCTCCACCGGGTAGCCGCTGAACCCATAATGCGAGAGGGTGCTCTCGACGGCATCCTCGAGGGTCTGGTCGGGGTGGAGGGTCCTCACGTCGCGACTCATGAGCCGGCCCACGTCGACCTGGCCCAGGACATCCTTGATCAGCACGTCGCTGAACGAGGCCGCTGCCGCCTGGTAGAGCAGCACCCCCAGGAACCCGAACCAGATGGCTCCCAACAGGTCCCCGATGACGAAGCGCAGGACCCCGTAGGCGATGAGCAGCCCACCCACCGACTTGCCCCCCACGCTCGCCCAGCGCGACGCCTTGCGGTAGTTGCCGGTGATCTGCCAGGCGATCGCCCGGAACACCCGCCCCCCGTCGAGCGGGAAGCCCGGAAGCAGGTTGAACAGCCCCAGGGCCACGTTGATGATGGCGAGCCACTGGAAGACGGCCACCCAGGGCAGGGCGCCCGCCTGGGCGAGGCCCACCGAGACGAGCCAGCTGATCCCGCCCAGGACGAAGCTCATGACGGGCCCCGCGAAGGCGACCAGGAACTCGACGCGGGCGCTCGGCATCTCGCTCGTCGCCTCGCTGATTCCCCCGAAGATGAAGAGGATGATGCGGCGGACCTTCATGCCGAACCGCATGCTCACGAGCGAGTGAGAGAGCTCGTGGAGCAAGAGGGAGGCAAAGAAGAGCAGGGTCGCGACGAAGGCCATGGCCAGGTAGGTGGTGCGAGGCAAGAGGGGCAGGGTGACAGGGAACAGGAAGGAGTAGAGCGACCAGAAGATCAGGGCGAAGATGACGATCCACGAGGCGTTGACCTCGATCGGGATCCCCGCGATGGTCGCGATTCGTAGCCCTCGCATGGCTCCTCCGACGGTCGATCCGGACAGGTCGAGGATAGGCGATCGCCCCCGCCTTTCCAACAAAGGACCGGCCCCGAGGTTGACGAGAGGTTATGAATTCTTTAAAAAAGACGAAAGGATGGGCGCTGACGGGTCGATAACACGGGCACGTCGAGGAGGACGCATGGCGATCGCACCGGTTCCGGCCCCGCCCCCCATCACCTGGAAAGCCTTCCTGAACAAGGCCCGCCAGATCACGCCCCAGAGCGTCATACCCCCCACCACGGGCCCGGGGGCCGACACCTGGCAACCGGCTCCGTCGGTGCCCCTCAAGCAGGCCGTCCTGCTGGTGCCGAAGCCGCTTTCAGCAGGGGTGGGACTCGCCGTGGCGGACCTGAAGGCCTACCTCGAGAAGGTCACGGGTCAGCCCGTCGCAACCCTTTCGGTCGACCCGGGCGTCCCGCTCGACCTGGCTCAGGTTCCGGCGGGGGCGACGGCGATCGCCATCGGTCAGGGCGCCCCGGCCACCGGCACCTTGCCGCCCTTGACCGGCCAGCCCGGAGGCTACGCCCTGTCCGTGGCCCGCAAGACCCAGGGCGAACGGTCGGCCGTCGTGGTCGGGATCAACGGTGACGACCTGTTGGGTGCCCAGTACGGGATCTACCGGCTCATGACCCTGACGGGCCAACGGTTCTTCCAGTACGACGATCCCTACACCCCGAGCGTCGGCAAGGCGACGGTGCCGGTTCCAGGCTTCCAGGAGCGCCACGCGCCACCGGCCAACATGCAGGTCCGCGGCTTCGCTCCCCACGAGTACCATCCGACGCCCCTCTCCCTGGCCTTTCACCAACCGAGCCCCGAGCACCTCGCCGAGATCGAACGCTACCTCGACTGGTGCGTCCAGAACGGGCAGAACGAGGTCAAGTTCGAGCTCCTGGACCTGGATGCCAGGAACCGGTTCCTGCCGAGCACCCTGGACCACGTCAGGTTCCACGCCTGGCTGCCCTACGCCCGGCAGATCGTCGACTATGCCCACGAGCGGGGGCTCAAGGTGTCGGTCAACGCGGCCTTCGCGAACGACGTGAGCAACAACGTCCACGCGATCGACCCCCTGAAGGCGGCCTGGCAGGCTTATCGGCTGGACGGGGCGCGGGGTCGGGCCCAGAAGGAGACCGATCCGGCCCGGAAGGCGCAGGCCCTGGCCGATTACCGGAAGCGGCTCGACGCCGATACCGCCGAGGACGCCCGCGATCTCGACTCGTTCGTCGACCGGCTCATGCAAGTACCCTGGGATGACGTCTCGTGGTGCCTGGGCAGCAGCGAATTCTCGACCACCCAGGACGACCTGACGGTGCGCTGGATGAACGAGGCGGCCGCTCACCTCAAGCAGAAGTACCCGGGGACGACGACGACCGTCATCTCGCACGTACCGACGCAACCCGTCACGAGCAGCGGGATCCCGTACTTCGACCTGGCCGAGAAGGCGGACAAGGCCGTCGGCGAGGTCGTCCACACGACCGAGATCTACAGCTTCACGGACCCGGCGCCGGTTTATGGGAACCAGAATTTCGAGCACAAGCTCGAGCAGCTCTTCAAGGCCGATCCGGCCCGGCGCACGGTGTACGAGCCCGAGACCTCCTACTGGGTGGCCTACGATGTGAGCGTGCCTCTGTTCCTGCCGATCTACATGCTGAGCCGGGCACGCGACATGGCGACCATCCGGGACCTGCCGAACATCCAGGGCCAGGAGACCTTCACGACGGCCTGGGAGTGGGGCTACTGGCTCTCGGACTACGCGGTCGCGAAGATGCAGACCGACCCGCAGGCGAACCTCACGGGCATCCTGCAAGAGGCCTTCCAGCCCTTCGGGGAGGCGCGTCAGCCCGCGGTCGACCTGATGCGCGACGCCATGCTCTCGCAGCAGAGGTACCTGATCGACCAGGGACTGATCCGGGACCTGCAGGGGTGGGACACCCTGACCGAGGCGGGGGGGGCCCTGACCCGCGTGCCGGGTCTGAACAGGTTGCTCCACGGGACGAACTCGGCCCCGGTGCGGCTCCGGCCGGCCGAGATCATGAAGATGTCCGCCCAGCAGCTCGACGCGCTGGATCGGGGCGAGCTGGCTCAGTTGCGGCAGATGTCCACGGAGTTTCAGGGATTCGCGGACCGGGCCAAGGCCCTGCAGGCTCAGGTTCCGGCCGAGAGCCGGCGCTACTACGACGAGCTGTTAGATGGCTTCACGGTGAACGCCCTGCGCTCCCGGGAAGTGCTCGCGGCCCTGACGGCGGCCGTGGACGCCCGGCGCGCGGAGCTGACGCGGGATCCGGCCTGGAAGCAGAAGGGGATCGCCGAGGTGGGCCAGGCCAGGGCGGCCATGGACCAGGCGATGGGAGTCATCCAGGAGCGCGAAAGCCACTACCGGACGGCTCCGGCCGAGACCTACGGGAAGGCCAAGGGGCCGACGATGTGGAACGACCGGTATCTGACGCCAGTCCATACGGGTCAGTACTGGAAGAACACCTTCAACGAGGTGGCGAAGTTGCTGGGGCTGAAGCCCGCGAACTAGGCTTATTGGGTGATCTGGGCGATCGCCGACAGCAGCTCGCCCTTGGCCATGAATCCCTGGTGGCTCGATACGACCCGGCCGCCGCGGTCGAGGAACTGGAAGGCCGGTACGGCCGAGAAGTGGCGCCGGGCGAGCTCGGAGCCGCCGGGGTCGGCCCAGACCGGGAAGTTCAGCTGGTTGTTGTCGGAGAAGGTCTGGAGGTCGGAGAGGGACGCGTTCTCGCCGGCCGCGACGAAGGCGACGTCGGGCTGGTAGCCGCCGGCGAGGCGGATCAGCAGGGGGACTTCGGCCCCGGAATCCCAGTTCGAGGGCGAGAGGAAGGCGAGCACGACCGGGTGGCCGGACAGGCTGCCGATCGAGACGGGATTGCCCGAGAGGTCGGTGAAGCCGCCAGCGCGGGCGGTGGCGTGGGGGGCGATCGCCGCTGCCGTCCGCGCCGCGGGACCCTGGGCCCCGCACCCGGCCAAGAGGGTCATGGCGACCAGCGCGCCTGCTGCCATCGACTTCATGTCGCTCTCCCTTCGAATGGTGATTCTTTACTTGAGTTTAACATAGACCTAACCGGTTGTGATCGTCGGAAGCGCCTTCGCTGAGAGGGAGGATCGATTTGTACTACTTGTCAGACGGTCTTACCGGGCTTACAGTTCCTCCGAGAGGAGTGGACCATGCCGAAGATCGCGAAGAGCGGGAATTCCCTGGTAGTAGCCTTGCCGCGCGAGGAACTCGAGGCGTTGGGCCTACGGCCTGGCGACGAGGTGATCGTGCGCCGGCGCGGATCGTTGCTGGAGGTGATACCGGCCGAGATTCGCCCCAAACTCCCGCCGGATCTCGAAACCCTTTACCAGGAAGGGGTCGAGGAGTATGGCGAGGCTTTGAAGCGGCTGGCTAAGTGACCGAGCCGGTCCGCTACCTGCAACCCGAAGAGAACGCCTTGATCCAGGATCGGCTGATCGAGGACTTCCGAGGGCTTCGCGGGATCCGAGACTTCAACTTGCTGGCGAGCGCAGCGGCAAGGCCCCTCAACAAGGCGGTCTACGAAGAGGCCGATCTGCCGACGCAAGCCGCCGCTCTCCTGTTCGGCCTGGCCAAGGCCCACGCCTTTCACGATAGCAACAAGCGCATCGCCCTGCAGGCGACGTACATGTTCTTGCGGTTGAATGGCTGGCGCTTCACCTGCTCCAACGACGCGATCGCCTCGTTCTTGGAACGCGGCAGTGACTCCGACTGGACGGAGCAAGTCGTCGAGGCGTTCGTTCGCGACCACACCCGCCCCGGATCCTGACAAGGAAAAGCGTCCCGGGCCATGCCGCCCGGGACGCCAGAGTCGGAATACCTACTTGACCGAGACGAGCTTCTTCATCCGCTCGACGACCAGATCCCCGATCTCGGCCGTCGTGTTGGCAACGGGCACCCCGGCCTCCTCGAGCGCCTTGACCTTGGCTTCCGCCGTGCCCTTGTTGCCCGAGACGATGGCGCCGGCGTGGCCCATCCGCTTGCCCTTGGGCGCCGTGCGGCCCCCGATGAAGCCCACCACGGGCTTCGTCATGCTCGACTTGATGTAGGCGGCCGCGATCTCCTCGTCCTCGCCGCCGATCTCGCCGGCCATGACGACGAGCTCGGTCGCGGGATCCGCCTCGAAGACCTTCAGGACGTCGATGAAGCGCGTCCCGATGATCGGGTCGCCCCCGATCCCCACGATGGTCGTCTGACCGTAGCCGCGGTTCGTCAGGTCGGCCGCGATCTCGTAGGTGAGCGTCCCCGAGCGGGAGACGACCCCCACGTTGCCGGGCTTGAAGATGTGGCCCGGCATGATCCCGATCTTGCACTCGCCCGGCGTCGTGAGGCCCGGGCAGTTCGGCCCGATCAGCCGCGACTTGGAGCGCGACAGCACCTGGTTGACCCGGATCATGTCGTGCAGGGGCACGCCTTCCGTGATGCAGACGATGAGCGGGATCTCGGCGTCCAGGGCTTCGAGGATCGAATCGGCGGCCCCCGCGGGCGGCACGAAGATGACCGAGGCGTTGATCTCGGGGTGAGCCGCCAGGGCCTCCCTGACCGTGTCGTATACGGGCACGCCGTGGTGGGTCTGGCCGCCCTTGCCGGGCGTCATGCCGGCCACGATCCGGGTCCCGTACGACAGCATCTGCTGGGTGTGGAAGCTGCCTTCCTGCCCGGTCATGCCGTGGACCAGCACCCGGGTGTCCTTGTTGATGTAAATGCTCATGGTCTTCCTCTGCCTAGCGCGCGTACGAGAGCTCGACGACCTTCTTGGCCGCCTCCTGCATCGAAGCGGCGGGGATCAGCTTCGAGCCTTCGAGCAGCTTGCGGCCTTCCTCCTCGGCCGTCCCCGAGAGCCGGACGACGATGGGGATCGCGAGCTCCATCTGGCCGGTCGCCTCGAGCACGCCCTTGGCGACCTCGTCGCAGCGGGTGATGCCGCCGAAGATGTTGATGAGGACGCCCTTCGGCTTCTCCATCATGACGACCTCCAGGGCGTTCTTCACGACGGCCGCCCGGGCGCCGCCCCCGATGTCGAGGAAATCCGCCGCCTTGCCGCCCTCGCGGCCCACGGCGTCGAGGGTTGTCATGACGAGGCCCGCCCCGTTCCCGATGATCCCGATATCCCCGTCCAGGTGGACGTAGGTGAGGCCGCGGCGCCGGGCCTCGTCCTCGATCGGGTTGTCGGCCTCGGACTCCTGCCACGCCGCCAGTTCCGGCTGCCGGAACAGGGCGTTGTCGTCGATGTCCATCTTGCAGTCGGCCGCGATGACCGTGCCTTCCTTGGTGATGACCAAGGGGTTGATCTCGGCGAGCGAGGCGTCCGACGAGAGGAAGGCCTGGTAGAGGGCCTTGAGGAAGCGCGTGATCTCCTTGACGTGCTGGCGATCGAGCTTGGCGCCGAAGATCAGCTGGCGGATCTGGTAGTCGGTGAGGCCGAGGGCGGGGTCGACCCAGGCCTTGGCGATCGCCTGGGGATTCGTCTCGGCCACCTCCTCGATGTCCATGCCGCCCTCGCGGCTGACCATGACAACGATCTTGCGGGCGTCGCGATCGAAGATCATGCCCAGGTAGTACTCCTGGGCGATGTTGATGCCTTCCTCGACGAGGACCTTCTTGACCGTGAGGCCCTTGAGGTCCATGCCGAGGATCTGCTTGCCGACTTCGTAGGCCTCGTCGGGGCTCTTGGCGAGCTTGACGCCGCCCGCCTTGCCGCGGCCGCCGACGTGGACCTGGGCCTTGACGACCACCAGCTTGCCGAACTCCTGGGCGATCGCCTTGACTTCATCAGGCGAAGTGGCGACCTGGCCGCGCGGGGTCGGAACCCCGTACTTGGCGAGCACCTGCTTGGCCTGGAATTCGTGAATCTTCATGAATGGGGAAACTCCCTCGTTTATCGGGGGTCGCGCGACCCGGATGCCGACGGCGCGGGCCGATGGGCTGCGGCGCCGGGCTCATGTTACCAAGGGAGCCACTTTCTCTCAAGGAACGCGGCCCGCCCCGCTGAGCCCGCCGGCCAGGATCGATCGCAGCGTTAACCGAAGCTCTTCCAATCATTATCCTGTGCTTAAGAAAGCGCCAAGGTGAACGGCCTGATAACACCCTCGACAGGATGAGGTGCCTGCGGGCACGCAAAGGGGGGAGTGACCATGGGGATCAACGGAGTGCTGGAGAAGGCGATGATGGGGACGGCGGTCCGCAAGGCTCCGCTCGAGAAGGCGTTGACGGCCGACGTCTCGGCCAAGCAACCTTCAGCCATGGCGAAGGACGTGTTCGTCAGGGGCGCCAAGGCCCAGGCCGCTCTGATCTCGCAGGTCAAGGCGATTGCCCAGGAGACCGCGCAGAGCGTCGACGCCGACTACGGCAAGTTCATCAAGGCGATGACCGCGATGAGCCCGTCTCCGTCCGCTCAGCGCGAGTTCGTCGGTCTTTCGAACCGCATCTTCGACCGTCAGTTCGATGGCCTGCAGAGGATGCAGGTCCTCCTGAACAGGCTGCCCAAGCCCGTCGGGGACGAGGCCCAGGGGATCAAGTTTCGCGTCGGATACGCGCTGGAGCAGTACGCCGTCGACCGGGCCGCCATCGACCGGGGGGAAGTCACCGAGGCGGTCCGCAAGAACTGGATGAACCCGGGGACGCCAAGCCTCGACAACTACAAGGGGCTGTATCGCTCCTACTTGGATGCGGAGCTCGACCTCGGCGGCGGGCTCTATCCGATCACCAACAAGATGAAGTAACTCGCCCGCCCCGGATCCGCGCGCTGACGGCCAGGGCCGTCAGCGCGCGGCCGCGAGCAGGTCCTCCAGCTGGATGGTGGCGTTCCGATCGGAGCCGATCGAAACGAGCGAGATCCTCACCCCGACCAGCTCGCTCAAGCGGGTCAGGTAGGCGTGGGCGGCTGCGGGCAGGTCGTTCCAGGTGCGGGCGCCGGTGGTGGGGGTCTGCCAGCCGCGCAGGGTCTCGTAGACGGGTTCGGCGGCTTCCAGGGTCTTGAGGTCGTGCGGGAACTCGGAGATCAGGCGATCGCCCACCCGATAGGCCGTCACGATCGGGATCTCGGCGAAGGAGTCGAGCACGTCGAGCTTCGTGATGGCCAGGGCGTCCAGGCCGTTGATCCGGGCCGCCAGGCGCGCCGCGACGGCGTCGAACCAGCCGCAGCGCCGCGGCCGGCCCGTGGTCGTGCCGAACTCCTGGCCGATGTTCCGGAGGCGATCGCCCGTCTCGTCCAGCAGCTCGCTCGGAAACGGGCCCCCGCCCACCCGGGTCGTGTAGGCCTTCGCGATGCCCAGCACCCGATCGATCGCCCGCGGCCCGACGCCGCTGCCGACGGCCGCGCCGCCCGCGACGGGGTAGCTCGAGGTGACGAAGGGATAGGTCCCCATGTCGATGTCCAAGAGGGCCCCCTGGGCCCCTTCGAACAGGATCCGATCCCCCCGCTTCACCGCCTCGTGCAGCAAGAGCGAGGTGTCGGTGAGGTAGGGCTTCAATTGTTCGTACTGGGCGAGCAGCTCGTCGCCCAACGCCCTGGGATCGACGGGCTCGAGGCCGTAGATCTTGGTCAGCTGCTCGTTGACCCGTTCGACGGCGTCGGTGAGGCGATCGCGGAAGTCCGCGGGGTGCTTGAGGTCGAGCAATCGGAAGCCGTGCCGCAGGTATTTGTCGCCGTAAGCGGGCCCGATGCCGCGCCCGGTCGTGCCGATCTTGTGGCGGCGGCGATTCTCCTCGGCCGTGTCCAGCACCTTGTGATAGGGCATGATCACGTGGGCAAGCTCGCTCAGAAAGAGGTTCGCGAGGGACAGGCCCTGGGCCGCGAGGTCGTGCAACTCCTTGAGCAGGGCTCCCGGGTCGACCACCGTGCCGTTGCCGATGAAGCAGCGGGTCGTGGGGTAGAGGATGCCCGAGGGCACCAGGTGCAGCTTGAGGGTGCGATCGCCGTGGATGACGGTGTGCCCGGCGTTGTTGCCTCCGCCGTAGCGCACCACCACGTCCGCTCGCTCGGCGAGCAGGTCCGTGATCTTCCCCTTGCCCTCATCCCCCCACTGGGCGCCGACGACGGCGACGTTGGCCATGGTGTCCTCTCTCAGGCTTCCGAATAGGCCGGCTGCGACAGGTTCTCGAAGCGGGTGTGCTCCTTCTCGAAGAACAGCTTCACTGTGCCGACCGGTCCGTTTCTGTGCTTGGCGATGATGATTTCCGCGATGTTCTTGTCGACGGATTCGTGATTGTAGTATTCGTCGCGGTAGATGAACACCACGATGTCCGCGTCCTGCTCGATGGCCCCCGATTCACGCAGGTCCGAGAGCATGGGGCGCTTGTCCGTGCGAGACTCCACGGCGCGGGACAGCTGGGACAGCGCGACGATCGGAACGTTGAGCTCGCGGGCCAGGGCCTTGAGGTTGCGCGAGATCTGGGAGATCTCCTGGACGCGGTTCCCGTCGCTGTTGCCGCTGCCGCTCATGAGCTGCAGGTAGTCGATCACGATCAGCCCCAGCTCCTTCTTTTCCAGGGCCTTGAGGCGCCGGGCCTTGCCGCGTACCTCCATGACCGTGATGGCCGGCGTGTCGTCGATGTAGATCGGGGAGTCGGCGAGCGTCCCGATCGCCTCCGTGAGCTTCGGCCAGTCCGACTCCGAAAGAAACCCCGTCTTGATGCGCTGCGCGTTGATCTTGGCCTCGGCGCAGATCAATCGTTGCGCGAGTTGCTCTTTCGACATCTCAAGGCTGAAGATGATCGCGGGTTTATCGTTCAATTTCGCTACATTTTGGGCCAAATTGAGCGCGAAACTGGTCTTTCCCATGGCAGGTCGGGCTGCCAGTACAAGCAAATCCGATGGGTGCAATCCGCTCGTCATGTAGTCGAGATCGTAGTAACCGGTCCCGTACCCCATGACGTTGTCCTGGTTTTCGTAGCGCTCCTCGATCGTCTCGAAGGTCTGCTGCAGGATGTCCTTGATGTGCGCGAGATCCTGCGACTGGCGGCGGCCGTGGGCCACGTCGAAGATGATCCGCTCGGCCTCGTCGATGGTCTCGTCGAGCTTCAATTGCTGGGCGTAGGAGATCTCGACGATCTTGGTGCCGCCCGTGATGAGGGCCCTGAGCGTCGCCTTCTCCTCGACGATCCGGGCGTAGTACTCGGCGTGGGCGGCCGTCGGGATCGAGGCGGCCAGGTCCATCAGGTAGCTGTAGCCGCCCACCTCGTCGAGGGTCTGGTTCTTGCGCAGCTCGGCCGAGACCGTGACCAGGTCGACCGGCTCGCCGCGCTCGGCGATCGCCACGATCGTCTCGTAGATCGTCTGGTGGGCGTGCCGGTAGAAGCTCTCGGGCTTGAGGATCTCGACCACCCGGACGAGGGCGTCCGGGCTGATGAGGAGCGCTCCCAGCACCGACTGCTCGGCCTCGATGCTCTGGGGGGGGATGCGCTCGAGAAGGGGGTCTTGCATCGGGGCTCCGGAGGAAAGCGGCCAACAACCAGGCGTTACCCCATGTACCCCGCCGGGAACCGGGTAAACGAGCGAGTTCAGAGGGGCTACTTCTCCTCGACGACGTGGACCCGGAGCTTGGCCGCCACCTCGGGGTGGACCTTGACGACCAGGTCGTAGTAGCCGAGCGCCCGGATCGGCTCCTCGAGCTCGATCTTGCGCTTGTCGATCTCGAAGGTCGTTTGCTTCTTGGTCTCCTGGGCGATCTCCTTGGCCGTGATGGCCCCGTACAGGCGCCCGCCCTCGCCGGCCTTGGCCGTGAGGGTCACGGTCTTGCCCGCGAGCTTGTCGGCGAACTCGACCATCTCGGCCTTGAGGCGCTCGGCCTTGGCCTTGTCACGCTTGGCCTTCTCCTCGACCTGCTTGAGGGCCTGCTCGGTCGCCTCGTTGGCCAGGTGCCGGGGCATCAGGTAGTTGCGGGCATAGCCTTCGGAGACCTCGACCACCTGGCCGGCCTTGCCGATGTCTTTCACGTCCTTGTTGAGGATCACGCGCATGATCAGGCCTCCTAGCGATAATTGACGTACTGGAGATCGATGTCGAGGTCGGCCGCCTTGAGGGCCGCGATGACGGTTTGCAGGTCGTCCCGGCTCTTGCCCGACACCCGGATCTGGTCGTCCTGGACCTGGGCCTGCACCTTGAGCTTCTTGTCCTTGATGATCCCCGTGATCGTCCTGGCCCGGTCCCGGTCGATGCCCTGCTTGATGCCGATCACCTGGCGCACCGTGCCGCCCAGGGCCTCTTCGACCTTGCCGTAGTCGAGGGCCTTGATCGAGAGCCCGCGCTTGATCATGCGGGCTTCGAGGATGTCCCGGATGTTGCGCAGCTTGAGCTCGTCTGGCGCCTTGGCCGTGACGGCTTCCTTTTCGAGCACGAGCTCGCAGCCGGTGCCCTTGAGGTCGAAGCGGGTGTCGATTTCTTTGTTGGCCTGGTGCACGGCGTCGGTCAAGCCGGCCATATCGACCTTGGAGACGATGTCGAACGAAGCGTCCTTGGACATGGGAATCATCCCTCGAAGAGCGGCCGACTGGCCGCGAGTCGGCATGAGCGGGGCCATTGTACCATCCAAGCCTTCCACGGGCCAGCCGAGGATTCACCCGTTGCCCGCGGAGCCGCGGCGTCCTATCCTGGAGGGATTCCGGGGAGGCACCCATGCCATCCAGCACGCCTGTCCCTCAGGTCCCCATCACGCTACTCGCCAGCACCCGCCTCTTGCTGCTGGGGCTCCTGCTCACCTCGGCGATCGCCTTGCTCGCCCTCGGCGCGACCGGGTTCTGGGGGGTTCGCCACGTTGGGCGCGCCGAGCTCCGCGAGGTGAACGTCACCACCCCCTTGCTGCGGGCCGCCACCCAGATCCGCAACGACTTGTACGTCGAGGGGGTGGAAAGCCGGGACTTCCTGAGCACGGGCGATGCGGCCACGCTCACCCGCCGGGCCGAGGCGATCCGACGGGTCGAGGAGGGCCTCTCGACCGTTCTGCAGCTGGATGGGACCCCCTCCGATCGAGCCTTGGCGCTCGGCCTGCGTGAGGGGTTCCGCCGGCTCCAGGCCGAACAAGGGACGATGATCGCCCTCCGTCGCCGTCAGGCCCTGTCCAACGGCGCTTTGTCTCGCAATCCCATGGCAGGCCTGCTCCGCTCAGGCCTGATCCCCGAGGCCGATCGCCTGGTCTACCGCGTGCTCGTGAGCCTCGACCGAGACCACCGACGGATCGGGCACGACGAGACCGTGCTACGTGGGTCGATCGCGGCGCTTCTCTTGGTCTGCCTACCGCTCTTGGCCCTGCTCTCCGTGGTCGTGCAGCGCCGCTTGCTCGCGCCCCTCGGCGACCTCGAGGCGGCGGCGCGGGCGATCGCCCGGGGCGACCTGACCGTCCGGGTCCCACTGCGTCGCTCGGACGAGTTCGGCCGCGTGGCCGGTGCCTTCACGACCATGACCGAGCAGATCGCCCTCCGCACGGCTGCGCTCGAAAAGGCCAACCAGGAGCTCAAGGACGCCGATCGCTACAAGGACGAGTTCCTGGCCGTGATCAGCCACGAGCTGCTCACCCCCCTCAACTTCATCATCGGGTTCCGGGATCTGCTGGCCGACGAGGCGGCAGGTCCCCTGCCCACCAAGGCCCACGAGTACCTCGCTCGGATCGAAGAGGGGACCCTGCGCATGCATGACCTGGTTCGCAAGCTCATCACCATGAGTCGGGTCACGGCGGGCCGTTTCACGGTGCGCCCCACCCCCACCCCGCTCGACCAGGTGATCGAGGGCGCGATCGCCGTCGAGGCCCTCCAGCTCGAGCGCCATCACATCGTCGTCCGGCGCGACCTGAGGGCCGAAGGGCCCGTGGCGATCGACGCCGAGCGGATCGGCGAGGTCATGGGGCACCTGCTCGACAACGCCATCCGGGTCACCCCGCCCGGCGGGGTCATCGAGGTGCGGGACTGCGTCCAGGACGGCCGCGTGCGGGTCGAGGTGGTCGACCGCGGCCCCGGGATCCCTTCCGAGCAGGTGCCGCGCCTCTTCCAGCGCTTCGGCCAGCTCGACATGTCGAACACCCGGCCCTCGGGGGGGACGGGATTGGGGCTCGCCCTCGCCAGGGCGATCGTCGAGGCCCACGGCGGCCAGATCGGGGTCGAGACCGAGCTGGGCGCGGGCTCCACCTTCTGGTTCACCCTGCCCCGCTGAGGGATTCCGCGCTCCCCTGTTGCGCCGGCGAGTCGGATCGGCAAGATGGGGGCATGCGACGCCCGAAACCCGACAGCACGGCGAGCGTTCCGCCGGCCATCCCCCCCATCCGCTTCTGGCGAAGCATCCGGTTCTTCTATGGTCTGCGGATGCTGATCAGTTCGGTGGCCCTGATCGGCATGGCGGCCTTCGCCTTCTGGGGGGCGGGCCACGTCAGCGTGGTCGAGGACGAGGAGGGGCTGCGTGGCGTGCCTCTCCTCGTCTCCCTGGGTCAGGTCCGGTCGGCCATCAGCCGGAACGCCACGGCCACCCGAGAGTTCTTCCTGACCGGGAATCTCCGGGAGCTCGCGCGAATCCGCGAGACCCACTCGGAAATCAACCGTGACCTGGCCACCGTCTGGGTGTACGATCCGCGACCCGCGAGCCGCCAGCTGGTGCGGGACTGCCTCCGCCAGCTGGGCGCGCAACAACGCGACGAGGAGAGGATGGCCGTCCAGCGGCTCCGCCGCCCCGTCAGCCTGAAGGAGTTCGCGTTCGTCATGCGCCGTCGCGACGCCGTCATCGCCGACCTGGACCGGCTGACGGACCGGGTCAAACAGGATCTCGATCGGATGCACGATGAGGTCAACCAGGCCGAGTACGATACCAAACGGCGCGTCGGCCTGATTCTCGCCGGGGCCGTCCCGGTCCTGTGGCTCATGAGCTGGGTCGGCACCCGCCGCACGCTGCGGCCACTCGCCGACCTGACGTGGGCGGCCCGGGAGGTGGCGGCGGGCGATCGCCCCGTCGCCGTGCCGGTGCGGGCCGATGACGAGTTCGGGGCGGTAGCCCGCGCTTTTTCGGCCATGAGCGAGCGGGTGGCGAGCCGCACGGCCTTGCTCGCAGCCAGTGAGGAGCGCTTCCGGGCCATGTTCGAGCACGCGGCCGTGGGCATCGCCCTCGTGGATGCCGAGGGCTACATCCGCGAGCGGAACAAGGCCCTCGCCTGCATCTCGCGCCGATCGGACGAGGAGGTGCTGGACCAGCCCTTCGTCGAGTTGGTCGCCCCCGAGGACCGGCCCAGGTCCCTTGCGGCCTTTCACGACCTGATGGCCCGCAAGGTCAGGTCCTACCAGATCGATCACCGGATCATCCGGCAGGACGGCAGCCTCAACTGGGTCCGCATGACGGTGTCGCGGGTGCCCCTGAACGGGGGCGCGTCCGTGGGGGCGGTCGCCATGCTGGAGGATGTCCAGGCCCGGGTCGAGGCCGTCGAGGCCCTGCGCGAGAGCCGGGAGCGCCTGCTCGCGGCCGAGTCGGTGGCCCACCTCGGTAGCTGGGAGTGGGACCTGGTCCACCGGCGAATCTACTGGTCAGACGAGCTGTTCCGGCTGTTCGGGCTCGAACCCGGGAGCTTCGAGCCCACCTACGATCGGGCGATCGCCCTCCTGCACGCCGACGACCGGGGCCGGATCCGCCGGGACATGCAGCGGGGCTTCGTCGACCGCCGGGTTTATCCGATCGAGTTCCGGGGGGTCCTGTCCTCGGGAGAGGTGCGGTGGTTCCGCAGCCAGGGACACATGACCTGCGACGAGCGGGGGCGCCCCATCCAGCTGATCGGCACCACCCAGGACGTGACCGAGCGCCGGCGCGCCGAAGCCGAGATCGCGGCGCGCACGGCCGAGCTGGAAGAGGCCAACCGCCACCTGAGGGAGGTCGATCGCTACAAGGACGAGTTCCTCGCGATTATCAGCCACGAGCTGCTCACCCCGCTCAACCTGATCATCGGGTTCCAGGACCTCCTGTCCGACGAGGCGGCGGGACCCCTGCCTTCCCAGGCCCACGCGTTTCTCGGCCAGATCCGGGAGGGGGCCCAGCGCTTGCTGCAACTGGTCCACCGGCTGATCGACATGAGCCGGATCACGGCCGGTCGGTTCCAGGTCTATCCCCACCCGGAGTACTTCGGTCTCCTGGTCTCGGAGGCCGTCGAGGGGCTGGGATCCAAGCTCCGGGAGCGCCACCTCTCGGTCGAGCAGGCGGTCGACGCCTCCGAACCGGTGGAGGTCGACCCGGCCCGGATCCTCCAGGTCCTGAGCGAGTTGCTCGAGAACGCCATGAAGGTCAGCCCGCCCGGGGGGACCATCCGGCTGTCGGCGCACCTGGAAGGGGATCGGCTGGTCTGCCAGGTGATGGACCGCGGCCCCGGCATCGCTCCGGAGCGGCTCCCCATGCTCTTCCAGCGGTTCGGTCAGCTCGATACCAGCAGCACCCGGACCCTCGGCGGGACGGGGCTCGGCCTCGCGATCGCCAAGGCCATCGTCGAGGCGCACGGCGGCCAGATCGGGGTCGTGAGCGAGCTGGGCGAGGGAGCGACCTTCTGGTTCAGCCTGCCGCAGCCGTCGGCCCCGAGCCGCGAAGGCGTGCCCGCGGCCGAGACGAGCGCCAGACCGCTCAACGGGTGAAGGGCACCGGCATCTGACGGCGCAGCTCCCGCCGGCGCGTCGCATTGCCCGCCTTCTCGTCGCCCAGGAGCGAGAAGTACTCCCGGTAGGCGGCGAGGTGCGGGGAGAAGAGGTTGCCCATGGCCGTTTCCAGCTGGTCGACGAAGTGCCGGCTCTCGGTGGGTTCGGAGAGCATGCGGAACAGGCGCTTGCCCCAGCCGGTGCTGCCGTACTTGGGTCGGCGCACGAAGACGTTCTTGACCCGCTCGACCCGCGCCGGCGCGTACAGGAGGCCGCACAGCACCAGGTAGCGCAGGTCGCTGAACAGGGGCCCCGAGTCGAACGAGCGATAGCTCTGGGGGAGGCGATCGCCCAGGATCGGCTCCAGGGCCGGGTGCCGCAGGAGGGTCGTGACCCCCTCGCGCCCGTCGATGTGCAGCCGCTCGTCGCCGGTGGCGGTCTGCAGGGTCTCGAGGGCCGCGTAGCACACGAGGAAGACCAGGCTGAGCCGCGACCCGCCCGCCCCCACCTGCTCGACCAGCATCTGGACCGCGATCTGCTCGAGGGCCATCAGGAGTCCGAAGCCCACCCGATCCCCGTGCCACAGCTCGTGCAGGATGCCTTCGGCCTTGGCGGGGTCCATGCTGGCATCCAGCTTGCGATACCCCTCGACCCACTGGGCGAAGCGCTCGCCGTCGGCCGAGAGGTCCGCCTCCGCGGGGGCGTAGACCCGGAGCGTCACCCCTTCCAGCGAGGCGTCGACGATCCCCTGCACGGTGGGCAGGTCGGTCAACCGCCCGTGCCAGGGGACGTGGCCGGTGGGCGCGACCGGCAGCGGGTCCTCGGGCGGGCTGATCGAGACCCGGTCGACGAGGTACCCGCCCGCCGAGGATTCGTGCAGCCGATCCTGCAGGCGCTGGGCGACGCTGTGGCCGGGGATCTGCAGAGAGCGCAGGGCGAACCGCGCCATGGGCGAGAGCACGGAGAAGTCGTAGCTCGTGAGCTCCCGGAACGACTCCTTGCCCGCCACCATGGCCTCGAGCTGGCCCCAGGCGGTCGGGGCGTGGCGGCGCAGGAACTGTTCGAGGTCCGCGTCCTGGCCGAAGTCGACGATCCGGTCGAACTCGGACTGGCGGCTCGCATCGGATCCGGCGAGCGCCTTCTTGATGCACTCGGCGAGCAAGAGGTCGCCCAGGCGGCTGCGCGGGTTGTTCTGGATGTTGGCGATCAGGTGGTAGCGGGCCGAGAGCAGCTGGGTGGCCACGTAGGTGTGCTTGTCGCTCAGCACCAGGCCGTAGGTGGGGTCTGGGACGTACAGGTCGATGAGGGCCTGGGTGTCCACCCCATGCGTGAAGCCGCAGTAGTAGTTGTCCCGCAGGACGTAGTCGATGCGGTCGGCGTCGATCTCCGAGTGGGTGAAGAGGTTGAGCTCGTGGCGCGGATGCTCGCCCACGGCCACGAGGGCGATCTCCTCGCGGTCGAAGTCTCGGTACTCCGGATGGCGGGCGAGCACCTCGCCGAGCTCGGGGTCGTGCTCGAGCAACAGACGGGTGCGCTCCTCGTGGTTGAGGTAGCGCCTCAGGAAGGCGAACTCCTCTTGCGAGGCGAAGCGCCGCGCGGCGTCTTCCAGCGAGTGGGAGAAGGGGCGATGGCCCAGGTCGTGGCTGAGGGCGCCCAGGCGAATGAGGAGGCGATCGCTCTCGGAGAAGGTGGGCACGTTCTGGCTGAGGAGCCAGGCCGTGTGCATGGCGCCGATCACGTGCTCGTAGCGGGTGTGGTGGGCGCCGGGATAGACCACGTAGGCCATCCCCATCTGCCGCACCCCGCGCAGCCGGCTGAAGGCGCGGGTACGGAGCAAATCCCGCTCACAGGCCGTGAGCGGGATCAGTCCGTGGATGGGGTCTCTGACGCGGTCGGTGACGATCACGGCAAGACGCCGAGCAGCGCCACCACGACCCCCATGAGGCTCTCGCCGGCGATGATGCCGGAGCTGACGGGGATGACATAGGTGGCGGCGTGCTTCGGGTTCACCTTCTCCCAGATGAGGGCGATCGCCGCCCCGATGAACATCGAGATCGAGTTCCAGGCCGGGATGACCATCGAGAGGCCCAGGCCCATGGCCGAGGGGATGAAGGGCCTGGCCTTCTTGGGCAGGGCCATCTCGAGCAGGGGAATGACGAGCCCGATGATCCCGCCGACCAGGAGGCCGTAGCGGGCCGTCGGGTGCAGGCTCTCGATGCCCTTGCTCAAGAGCAGGGCGACGCCCGCCCAGACCTGGGCCGACGGGGCCGGGAACTTGTCGGAACCGAGCACCGAGGCGTTGGGGACCAGGATGTAGAACATGGGCACGATCACGGCCGTGCCGATGAAGATCCCCGCGAACTGGGCGAGGAACTGCTTGCGCGGGTTGGCACCCAGGAGGTAGCCGCTCTTGAGGTCTGTGAGCAGGTCGGCCGACGAGGCGGCGGCGCCCGCCGTGACCGAGGCCGTCATGAGGTTGATGATCATGTTGCCCGGGGCGAGGAAGCCGTAGGTCAGCTGGGTGATCTTGCCCATGGGGCCGATGGGGGTCGTGTCGGTCTCGCCGGTCGCGCGGCAGGCGACCAAGGACAGGAAGAAGGTCATGATGACGGCGAGCACGCTCATCCACGGGGTGACGTGGAAGGCGAAGTGCATGATGGTCAGGATGCCGAGGGCGGCGATGCCGGTCCCGGTCCAGAACCAGGTCGCGGGCACCTCGATGGCGGCCAGCGGGTCGTGCTCGGAGTCGATGGCGGCGCGCTTGGGCGGCACCAGGGCGCGGACGACCGTCTTCCACTGGAAGGCGAAGGCCAACAGGCCCGAGGAGACCATGATCGAGACGCCGGTCCACAGGCTCCAGCTCACGATGCCGCGGTAGCCGAGCTTGGCGATCGCTCCCGGGAAGTGGGTCCAGATGTAGGGGGCCGCGATCCCGTAGTTGACGATGGCCCCGAGCAAGAGGCTCCAGCCCACCTTCCAGCCCATGATGGCGCCCGCGGCGACCATGATGAAGCTCGCTTCCAGCGACAGGGTCCACTTCATGGCGGGCTCGCCCGCGATGGTGAGGCCCGGGATCGGCAGCTGGTCGGGGATCTTGACCTTGTCGGCGAACGCCTTGAGGGCCGCGGGGGCCTTGGCGAAGCTGCTGAGCCAGTCCATCCCGTCGCGGAACCAGGCGACGACAGCGCCGACGCCCATGGCCCAGAACAGCGAGCGGGCCTGAACGAGGGCCTCGCTGCCCTTGGCGTGCAGGCTGCGCAGGGTGGTGGCCGCGGCGACGCCCGAGGGGAAGCGCAGCTGCTCGATGTTGATCATCTGGCGCTTCATCGGGATGGCGAGCATGACGCCCAGCAGGGCCAGGAAGAAGGTCCAGCCCATGAGGGTCCAGAAGGCCATGTGGGTCTTGGTGATCATCAGGTAGGCGCTGATGGCCGAGACCATGACCGAGCCCGTCGAGTAGCCGGCGCTCGAGGCGGTCGACTGCATGGCGTTGTTTTCCAGGATGGACATGTCCGTCTTGATGACGCCCGGCATGACCTTCCGCAGGGTGGTCCAGATGGCGTAGGAGAGGATGCAGGCCGTGATGGCGACGCCCAGGCCCCAGCCGGTCTTGAGGCCGACGTAGAGGTTGGACAGGCACATGACGGCGCCGAGGCAGCTGCCCATGATCACGCTGCGGACCGTGAGCTGGGGCATCGAGTCGCCCTGGTAGACGTTCTTGAACCAGTCGAGCTCGCGCTCCTGGGGGGTCAGCTCCCGCTCGGGGGTGGCCGGCGCCGCGCTCGGCGTGACGGAGGTCGCCATGGATCGGGGTCCCTTCTTTGTTGGTATCCACCCCTTGGACGCTTAAGCAGTCGTTAAGGGCTTGGGTCAGTCGGTTCGCCAATTGTAACATTGGCCGCCTCTTGGGTCCACAGGCTCGCTATGCGCACAGGCAGGTCATTTGCCGCCTGATGCTGCTAGGCGTTTTGGTTAAGAGTTTAACCGAGGCTTAAGCTCTCTCTCGAACGGTCTAGGAGCTGGACATGGTCCGTTCCATGGCAACGGCCCCTTCCGTGGTCTCCTCGGCCACGTTTCTGGACTCGGCCTCGGCGAACAGTCTGATGTAAGGAAGATAGCTGAAACGTCGATTTCTCTTGAAGCCCGTTCGTTCGGTGACGATTCCAAGTTCGGTCATGCGATTCATGATGGTATTGGCGGTGGGGTAAGTGGTCTCCAACTTCCTGGCAAGGAGCTTGGGCGTGATGAGGGGGGTCTCGAAGAGCACGTCCAGCGTCCGTAGCAAATTGCCGCTGGCCCGACCTTCGTTGGAAAGGATTTCCCGGTGCGTTTGGCGCAGCGCGAGAATGTCCATGGCCGTTTGGTTCGCTTCGGTAGCGACCTGTCTTACGCCCCGCAGAAAGAATTCGATCCACTCCTCCCAGGCGCCCTTGGTACGGACGTCCTGCAGCCGGTCATAATACTCGCGCCGATTGAGCTTCAGGAATAGGCTCAAGTACAGGAGGGGGCGCGAAAGGACGCCTCGATTACACAGCAGGAAGGTGATCAGCAGGCGACCGATCCGGCCATTGCCATCCGAAAAGGGGTGGATGGTCTCAAACTGCGCGTGGCACAAGGCCGCATGAATCAGGCTTGGCAACTCGTCGTCATGCATGAATTGTTCCAAGTCGGATAGGGCGTCCATCAGCTCCCCACCCGGAGGTGGCGGAATGAAGGTGGCCGTATTGATAGACAGCGGCCCCATGTTCGGCCCGATCCAGACCTGGCGTCTTCTGAACTCTCCAGGCTGCTTGTCTTCTCCTCGCACGCCTTGCAGCAGGATCTCGTGGATTTCGCAGATCAGGCGGAGCGAGAGTGGAAGGGTTTTCAATCGCTCGAGGCCATAGTTTATGGCGCGCACGTAGTTCACGACCTCTTCGATGTCAGGGGCCTCCCTCATCTCGTCCGTCTCGGCTTCCGCCTCCAGGAGGTCGGCAAGTGAGGCCTGGGTTCCCTCGATCTGGGAGCTCAGAACAGCCTCACGACGGACATACATGGCCACGAAGAGTTCGGGGTTCGGCAGGGTACTGGTGGAGCCATCCAGTCGTCCGAGGGCAATGTCTGCCTCCGAAAGCAACTTTGTGAGCTTTAGCATGTTCAGGGGGGGAGCGGGAGGCAGTTTGGCCGGAATGAAGGCAAGGTAGCCCTGAGGCTGCTTGACGAAATGACCCGCTCGCATCGTCTTCCCCTTGCCTCCGGCGATGAGCCGGCATGCCATTGTTAAATGAAGTGATTGTTCCCTTTATTATAGTACACCGGGCGCCGCATGTGTAAACTTGTTGCGCCTGCCTTTTACATGGAGGGAGCGACCATCGAGGAGGGAAAGTCCCCTTTCACACAGGGAAGGCTGTCTTGGTCTTATGAAAATGAGCTGCGGGTTTCTTTTATATGGCGACCAGAAGGTGGGTCATGCGATGCCTTCCTTTCACACAGAGGGGCGGCGCAAGCCTTGTGAAACTAATAGACCTCAGGCTTCTACAAGCCGACTTGAAGCCGCCAGCTAGCCGTCCCTCTCACCCCGCCAGCCTGAGGGGGTCTCCCCCCCGGAACTTCAGTCTAGACAGGCTGATCCCCGGTCGAAACCTCGATCCACGAGGTCTTGATCTCGGCTGGGTGAAACTCGAGCACCCCAACGGAGGGGGGCGAGCCGTCATAGGTGTAGGCGGCGCTCGAAGGGCAGAAGGCCTTCACCCGGCCCGCCTCCTCGTAGGCCCGCTTGTGCAGGTGCCCGAACAGCACCAGGTCGGCCTCCATGTCGTCGGCGTGGCCGATCAGTTCGACCAGGTCACGCTTCACCCGGTAGCGGTGGCCGTGGGTGATCATGACGTTCCAGCCCTCGATCTCGAGCATCTTCTCGGGCACGATCAGGAGGGGCAGGTCGGCGTTGCCGAGCACCTGGATGACCGGGGCGGGCTGCATGACCGAGAGCTTCTGCCCGTCGGCGAAGCCGTCGCCCAGGTGCAGGACCATGTCGCAGTCCTTGGCGATCCGGGCGATCGCGATCAGATCGGCCTGGCCGTGGGTGTCGCTGACGACGAGGACCCGCTTCAAGTCGGGACCCGCAGCCGTTCGAGCAAGAGCTCGGTGGCCACGGCCCGGTGCGACAGCCGATTCTTCTCCTCGGGCGCGAGCTCGGCGTAGGTCTTGCCCAGCTCGGGCAGCTCGAAGACGGGGTCGTAGCCGAAGCCGTCCGTGCCCCGGGGGGCTTGAGCGATGCGCCCGGGCACGATCCCTTCGACGACCTCGGAGCGGCCGTCGGGGTAGGCGATCGCCAGCGCGCAGTGGAACTCGGCGTACCGATCGTCCTGGCCTTCGAGCTCGCGAAGCACGCGGGCGATGCGCTCGGGGTCCGTGTTGGCGTAGCGCTTGGAGTAGAGGCCGGGTCGGCCCCCCAGGGCCCGCACCGAAAGGCCCGAATCGTCCCCGATGGCGGGCTCGCCGAACCGGCGGGCGCAGGCCTGTGCCTTCAAGAGGGCATTCTCGGCGAAGGTCGCCCCCGTCTCCTCGACGTCGAAGGGCTCGGGGGATGAAACGACCTCGAGCGCGGTCCCCGCGAACAGCGGCCGGAACTCGTCGACCTTGTGGGGGTTGTTGGAGGCGAGCAACACGCGCATGGCTTACCGCTTTCCGGTCTTGTCCTTGCTGTTCTTGGCGACCCGGTAGGCCCGGATCACGTCGGGGATGCGGCCCACGGTCGAGAGGACCCGCTGCAGGTGGGCCATGTCGATCACGTCGACCACCATGGTGATGATGCAGATCTTGTCCTTGGCCTGGCGCACCTTGACCGTGCGGATGTTGGTCTTGATGTCGGCGATCTTGATGGTGATGTCCTTGAGGATGCCGACCCGGTCGATCACCTCGACCGCGATCTCGACCGGGTACTGATTCTGGGCATCGAGCCCCGCCCAGGCCACGTGCAGCCGGCGGCCGGGCTCGACGGCGAGCAGGTTGGGGCAGTCGGCCGAGTGGACCGAGATGCCGCGGCCGCGGGTGACGGTGCCGGCGATCGCCTCGCCGGGCACCGGCGAGCAGCATTTGGCGATCGTGATCTGCATCCCCGACTCGCCATCCACCAGCACGCTGGTCCCGCTGCGGGCCTTGGCCGGCACCGGGCGCGGCTTGAAGCTCTCGGGCGTGACCTCGGGCTCGGGCGGGGCGATCTCGGCCCGGATCAGGTTCGCGACCTGCTGGGAGGTCTTCTCGCCGTAGCCGATCGCGGCCAGGACGTCGTCGACCTCCTTGTAGTTGAGGCGCTGGGCGAGGGCCAGGAACTTGTCGCTCTTGAGCAGCTGGTCGAGCCCCGTGCGGCCCAGTTCGCGCTCGAGCATCTCGCGGCCCAACAGGACGTTCTCCTCGCGGCGTTGCTTGCGGAACCAGCTGCGGATCTTGTTCTTGGTCGAGTTGGTCGCGACGAAGTTGAGCCAGTCCAACGACGGCTTGCCGGTCTTGGAGGTCATGATCTCGACGATGTCGCCGTTCTTGAGCCGGGTGTCGAGCGTGACGATGCGCCCGTTGACCTTGGCCCCGGTACATCGGTTGCCGATCTCGGTGTGGACCCGGTAGGCGAAGTCGACCGGGGTGGCCTCCGCCGGCAGGTCGATCACGTCGCCGCGCGGGCTGAAGACGTAGACCTCGTCGGTGAAGAGGTCCTCCTTGACGGTCTCGACGAACTCCTGGCTGTCCTTGACCTCGCCCTGCCAGTCCAAGAGCTGGCGCAGCCACGAGAGCTTCTGGTCGGCCTCGGTGAGGCCCGCCCCGCCCTCCTTGTAGCGCCAGTGGGCCGCGATGCCGTACTCGGCCACCCGGTGCATCTCGAAGGTGCGGATCTGGACCTCGAGCGGCTTGCCGCCCGGCCCGATCACCGAGGTGTGCAGGGACTGGTAGAGGTTGGGCTTGGGCATGGCCACGTAGTCCTTGAAGCGGCCCGGAATCGGCCGCCAGATGGAATGGACGATGCCCAGGACCTCGTAGCACTCTTTGATGTTGTCGACCAGCACCCGCATCGCCGTGATGTCGAACAGGTCGGAGAACTCCTTGCCCTGCTGCTGCATCTTGGTCCAGATGCTGTAGAAGTGCTTGGGGCGGCCGTACACGTCGGCGTGAGTGATGCCCACCCGCGTGAGCTCGTCGCGGATGGCCGTCACGACCTCCTGGATGTAGCGCTCGCGCTCGTCGCGCTTCTCGCCCAGGAGCTTGGCGATCCGGTAGTACTCGTCGGGGTGCAGGTAGCGGAGGCACATGTCCTCGAGCTCCCACTTGATCTTCCCCATACCGAGTCGGTGGGCGAGGGGCGCGAAGATCTCGAGGGTCTCCTTGGCGATCTCCTGCTGCTTTTCGGGGCGCATGTGCTTGAGAGTGCGCATGTTGTGCAGGCGATCGGCGAGCTTGATCAGGATGACCCGCACGTCCTTGGCCATGGCCACGAACATGCGCCGGAAATTCTCGGCCTGGCGCTCTTCTTTCGACGAGAACTTGAGCTTTTCGAGCTTGGTGACCCCCTCGACCAGCTTGCGAACCTCGCGGCCGAAGCGGTGCTCCATCTCGTCGGGGGTGACGTCGGTGTCTTCGAGGACGTCGTGGAGGAGGCCGGCCGCGACCGTGGGGCCATCGGCCTCGAGCTGAGAGAGGATGAGGGCGACCTCGTAGGGGTGGATGATGTAGGGCTCTTCGCTCTTGCGGAACTGGCCGTCGTGCTGAACGCGGGCGAACTCGTAGGCCCGCTCGACCAGATCGATCTCGTCGGGCGAGGCGTACTTCCGCATGGCTGCGGTCAGCGATTCGGTGGCCGTCGCGTTCATGAACCCCGTCTGGCCCGCCGCGGGCCTGATTGGCCGTTCCGGCCGGTAGCCCAGTCCCCCAGAACTGCCATTATACCCCAAGCGAGCCGCTTTTCCGCGGTCGCCCGCGCCTGTCCGTTCCCCACTCTTGGCCAGATCTTTAACGCCTATTAGGCGTCCGTTTACCGATTCTGGACAAGCGGACGCGACAAGGGAATCGGATTCGCCGCGACTCGGGGGGGCGTCAGATGATCAATAGTCCGTCGGTCAGTGCCTATCGGCCCATGAGGCGGCCTCCGGTCGTCCTGGCGGGCGGTGGCGACACCCAGACCCCCGCCGCGACCACGCCGAGCGCGCCTCCGCCGGCGCCGCCCAAGGCGCAGGACGTGGGTTCTTTCTTCACCCAGATCGTCGACTTCCTGCGCAACGTCGTCCAGGAGTTCCTGGCCATGTTCGGCCTGGGCGGTATGTCGCTCGGCAACAGCGCCCAGTCGGTCGGATCGAAGCCGACCAGCCCGTTCAGCCCGCCGACGAGCCCGGCCCCCACGACGCCTCCTACCCCGTCGGTCCCCAAGCATGCGACCGCGGCCGACCTGGGCTTCGGTCCCGACTGCTTCATCCAGGGTGGGAAGGTCGTGAGCATGTACGACGGGTCGTCACAGCCCCTGAACCCCGATCAACTGGCGACCAAGGAGGCCGCCGATCGGCTGGCCAAGATGCTCGGAGGCCAGGTGGTCGACATGAGCTTCCACAACGTCTTCAACATGACCGTTCCGGCCTACAACATCAAGGTCGGGGATGCCACGCTCAACGCGGGCCTGTGCATCAAGGAGTTGATGACCTACGGTCCCACCCTGGGGTTCCAGATGATCCAGAGCGAGATCAAACGGGACAACCATGGCGTCGTGCCGCCCCTGACCTTGCCGGCGGGGCTGACCCTGTAAGGGCCTGCGGCAGCAAGGATGACCCCCCCCTCGCCCCCCCTGCCAAGCAGGGGGGAATTCAACAGCCCCTGCTTGGCAGGGGGACTTCGTCTCAGGGGGCGATCGCCACGCCGTGGAGCCGGAGTTGCATCCGGACGGTGCCCTGAAAGTGGTTGAACTCGGGCGTGAAGGCGACGCTCACCCTGTTGGGAACCGGGTGCAGGGGACCCATGTTGAAGCCGACCGCTTCGCGGAGCTCGAGTCCGTCTTGCAGCTCCAGGAACAGGTGGCGACGCTCTTTGCCGCGGATCTTCTGGCGCGCGACCGCCACGTCCCGCACGGCCAGGACGGGCTCGGGGTTGCCCTGACCGGTCGGCTGCAGCCACGCCAGCTCCCGGATGGCCTGCGGGGTGACGTCGGCGAGTGAGACCTCGGCGTCGACCCACTGGGGTGCCCGCTCCGCCAGATCGAGCCCTTGCGCCCGCACGGCCTCGGAGAGCCGGTCACGGAAGGCGTCGAGCCGGTCGCGTTCGAGGGCGACGCCCGCGGCCTGGGCGTGGCCGCCCCAGCGGATCAAGAGGTCCCGGCACTGCTCCAGCGCCTTGAACAGGTTGGCCGTCTCGGGCGATCGCCCCGACCCCTTCCAGACCTCGCCCTCGCCCGCGAGCAGGATGACGGGCCGCGCGTAGCTCTCGACCAGCCGTGCCGCCGCGATCCCGATCACCCCGTGGTGCCAGGAGTCGCTGGCGAGCACGATGGCCGCGTCGCGGTCCGGAACGACCGTCTCCTCGGCGAGCCGCCGGGCTTCGGCCTCGACCCGCTTGGAGGTCTCTTGCCGCAGGCGGTTCAGGCGTTCCAGCTCGTCGGCGTAAACGTCGGCGTCCTCGGGGGTCTCGGCGAGGAACAGCTTGAGGCCCACCTCCGAGTGGTCCATGCGGCCCGCCGCGTTGATGCGCGGGCCGATCCGGTAGCCGATGTCGGAGGCCGTGATGGCGCTGAGGCTCTCCATGCCGGAGCGCTGGGCGATCGCCAGGAGCCCCGGCCGCGGTTCGGTCGCGATCCGGTGCAGGCCGCGCCCCACGAGTGTCCGGTTGACCCCCACCAAGGGCGCCATGTCGGCCACCGAGCCGATGGCGACCAGATCGAGCAGGTCCTCGACCCCGCTCGACGGAGCCCGCTCTTCGAGCGCACTCGCAAGCGTATAGGCGACGCCTACCCCGGCGAGGCCCGCGAGCTCGGGCGGGCAGCCCCCCAGGCGAGGGTTGATCAGGGCATAGGGTTCGGGCAGCACCTCGGGCGGGGTGTGGTGGTCCGTCACGATGACGTCCATGCCGAGGGAGCGGGCGAAGGCGACCTCGGCCACGCTCGCGATCCCGTTGTCGACCGTCACGACCAGCCGGAAGTCCCGGTTGGCCAGGTCCTCTAGGGCGTGACGGTTCATCCCGTAGCCGTCCTCGAAGCGGTGCGGCAGGAAGTAGTGGGCGTTGTAGCCGGCACGCGCCAGGTAGCTGAAGAGCAGGGTCGTGCTGGTGACCCCGTCGGCGTCGTAGTCGCCGTAAACGAGTACGGGCTCGCCCGAGTCGAGGGCCTGCAACAGGCGCTGCGAGGCCCGGTCGACGCCAGGCAGAGCCCACGGGTTGAGCTCGTAGGGGGCATGGCCCAGGTAGCGGTGGGCGGCCTCGATCTCGGTGACCCCGCGGGCGGCGAGCAGCCTCGCGAGCAGGGGCGAGATCCCGAGTTCATGGACGAGCCGATCGATGGCTTCCGGGCTCGCGGCGCGCAGGCGCCAAAGGGATTGGGTGGTTGGCATGGGCTCCTGGGCAGGCATGGCGGCTCAACTGACCGCCATGCTAACACGAGGCGCGGGTCTTAGAGGAATCCGCGGAAGCGCTCGAGGGCCGGAGCGACCAGCTTCTTGTACCAAGGCAGGGTCTCGTCGACCGTGCTCTTCGCGAAGCCGCCGAAGTCGGTGTTGAAGAACTGCTTGCGAACGCTCTCGGCAAACTCAGGGTCGTCGACGTGCAGGTTGAACTCCTGGTTGTGCAGCATGGACCGGGTGTCCATGTTGGCCGTGCCGATCGCCGCCCAGTCGTCCACGACGGCTACCTTGGCGTGGTCGAAGTGGTCCTTCTCGTGGTCGTGGCCCTTGATCAGGGGATTCTTGGTGTCGAAGCGATGCACCGTGGCGCCGGCGGCCGCGAGCCGCTCGTGGACGTGGTCGTTCAGCACGTCGACGGCCGGGTTGTCTCCAATGGTCGGGATCTCGATCTGGACCGGAACCCCGCGCTTTGCTGCCCGCTCGAGCGAGGCCACGATGTCCTCGTCGATGAAATAGGGGCTGTTGACGTGAATCGAGCGCTGAGCGTTGTCGAAGGCCGTGAGGAAGCTCGCCTTGACCTCATGGACCTCGGGACTGGTGACGGCGACCTGGGCCATCAGCTTGCCCTTGGGCGTGGCGTCGATCGGAAGCTGCTTGATCGCTTGGTCGCCGGACTTGTCCCAGTTCTTGTTGAACTGTTCGTAATACTGGCCGACCGCCGGTCCCTCGACCTTGAACATGACGTCGTGCCAGAACTTCTCGTAGCGAGTCCCGAGGTTCATCCCGCCCGACATGGCGACCTTGCCGTCCACGATGGTCTGCTTGCGGTGGTCGATGATGTCGTTCAGGTGCAGCATGGCATCAGAGTGGCCGTTCGTGAAGAATTGAACGTTGACTCCCGAATCCTTGAGCTCGTCGACCAGCGGATTCTTGTGATTGCTCATCCAGTCGAGAAGCATGTTGACCTCTACGCCCTCACCGGCCTTCTTCTTGAGCATGTCCGTGACCGTGCGGCCGGTTTCGTCGTTGTGGAGGGTGAAGTACTCCATGTTGATCTGCTGCTTGGCGCCGCCGATCATGTCGTAGAGGTGCGAAAAGGCTTCCTTCCCCTCGATGAACAGGCTGACGTTGTTGCCTGGAACGTAGGGACGACCCACCTTGGAAGCGACCGCCGCGGCGACCGGGCTCAAGGGGCGCGCCGCCCCAGCCGGCGTGGTCGTGCGCTTGAGCGAGTCCATCCCCAGCGCGCTGCCGAGCGTCTTCTGGGTCTCACCCGGTGCGACGGCCCCTTGTTGAGCCGGCTGAACGGGTGCGATGGACGATAACCCCAGAGTCGTCAGGCTTCCAATGGCCATGTTCACTTCCCCCCGAAACGATCCCCGACAGGATCCAACCTGTTCCAGAGGTGTTGTCGCTGCGTTAAGGGACCGTCTTTCTTAGGGGATGGCTAAGCTTCCGGTAAGAAACGCTGAAGCGACTTAACAGCCCGTGAACTACTTGCCGAAGAAGAGGCTGAGCAAGAGGGGGCCGAAGATGATGATGAAGATCGTCGGGAAGATCAGGAAGACGACCGGGAAGACCAGCTTCAAGGCCGCCTTCTGGGCCATCTCCTGGGCGCGCTGCCAGCGGGCCTCGCGCAGCATCTCGCTCTGCACCCGCAGGGTCTTGGCGATGCTCGAGCCCATCGCCTCGGCCTGGACCATGGCGACCGCCACCGAGTTGAGCTCCTTCAACGCCGCCCGCTTGCCGAGCTCCCGCAGGGCCTCGCCTCGCGGCCGGCCCAGCTGGATCTCCTTCAGGGTCCGCTCGAACTCGTCGCGCAGGGGATGCGGCTTGCCGAGCTCGACGACCTTGGCCATGGCGGCCTGCAGGCTCAATCCCGCCTCGACGCAGGTCGTGAGCAGGTCGAGGGTCGTGGGCATGGCCTTGATGATCAGGTTCTGGCGTCGCTCGGTCAGGGTCTTCAAGCGTTCGGAGGGCAGGATGTAGCCCACGAAGAAGCAGGCGATCGCCACCGCGATCGCGACGATCGGGCTCAGGTTGAGCACCAGCCAGTTGCTCGCGATCCAGAAGATGGGCAGGATGCAGGCCCACAGGAGCTGCCGGGCGACGAACTGTGCGGCGGTCGTCCGGTAGTCCCCCGCGGCGTGCAGGCGCCGGATGAGGGCGAGCTCCTGCTCGGGGCTGAGCCGGCGCTCGGCGATCGGCTTGAGGCGGGCTTCGAGAATGGCCAGGTACTTGCTCTGGCTGGGGTCCGGTTCCTCCTCGATCGCCTCGAAGGAGACGCGGCTCGCCACCTCCCGCGAGCGCTTCAGGCGCTTTTCGACCTTGGTCTTGGTCTTGGGCTTCGCGAAGGCGAGCACCCCGAGGGCGACCGCGGCCACGATGAGCAGGAAGACGAGGATCAGGATCATGCTAGACGTCGATCGCGACGACGCGGGAGACGACGAAGCTGCCGAGACCGATCATGACGGCCACCAGGCCGATGATCGCCCAGCCGAGCGGGTTGGTGAAGAGCACCCCCATCCGCTCCGGCATGACCAGGTAGAGCATGATGTAGAGCCCCACCGGCAGCAGGGAGAGAATGGTCCCCGACATGCGGCCCTGGGTGGTCAGCGTGCGGATCTGGCCGAACATCTTCTTGCGCTCGCGCATCGTGTTGGCCAGGTTCTCCAGGATCTCGGCCAGGTTGCCGCCCGTCTGCCGCTGGATGATGACCGCGATCCCGAAGATCTCGAGGTCGTCGTTGTCCATGCGCTCGAGCCAGTTCTTGATGGCCATGTCGAGCGCCGTACCGACTCGCAGCTCGTGCAGCACCTCGGAGACCTCGGCCGCCATGGGGTCGGAGAATTCCTCGACGACGAGCTCCAGGGCCTGCTGGACGCTGTTTCCGGCCTTCACGGCGTTGGCGACCACCCCCACCATGTCGGCCAGCTGCTCCTCGAACTCCTTGCAGTAGCGCCGGTAGAGAAAGTTCAGGTACTGGTCGCACCCGAACCAGGCCACCCCTCCGAACACCGCCGCAAGGAAGATCCGGCCCGCGATCCCGGCTCCGAGCAGCAGGCCCAGGAGCGCCATGGCTCCGGAGAGGACCTGCTGGATCCGCTGGAATCGCTCGGTCGAGTAGGGGTTGCGGGTACGCTCGAGGCGATCGCCCACGTCCGTCCGGTACCGCTCCAGCCGCTCGACGATCCCGCCCCCGTACTGGCGCAGGGCGAGGTAGGCGGCGATCGCCGCCGAGAGCGCGACCAGCAGGACGACGAGGCCGAGTCTCAGGTCCATCAGGGACGCGCCTCGGCGAGGTCATGCTGCATCCGGTCGCACAGGGCCGCGAACTGGGTGTGGCTGAGCGGAGCGTCCAGCTGCAGGGTCTTGTCGGGAAAGCCCGCGAGGATGCCGTGTTGCAGCAGCACCTCGATCCGCGCGACCTCGAAGGGATCGCGCGGGGCGTCCGTGAAGTCGAGGGGTGCCGAGGGCTCGGTGGGAAGGGTCTCCACCAGGGATAGGAGGTTGAGGATGAGCTGGGTCGCCTGGCGCCGCGTCACGGCGCGGTTGGGGTCGAGGGTGCCGTAACCGAACCGATCGACTCCTTCGTAGAGGCGGTAGTCTCGTTCCAGGGAGACGGCACGCGCCCGGAAGGGCTCCGGCACGTCGACGTAGACGAGGATCGTCTCCTTGGGCCGTTTGAGGCTCTTGTGCAGGCGGGTTTCGAGGGTGTCCAGCCAGGCGCTCTCCTGGGTGACGAACTCCAGGCGCGTGACGGGGGCGTCGGCGGTGGCGACGGCGAGCGCCGCGACCAGGGGCAGGCTCATGCCGACACCCGCATGCCGCCCGCGCCGAAGTGCAGCCCCACCCGCGCGAACTGGTCGGCCGCGTTGGGCACGAGGCCCGTAAAGCGGTAGCTGCCGACCACCCGGCCCCGGTCGTCCAGCCCTTCCTGATCGAACACGAACAGGTCCTGCATGATGATGACCTCGCCCTCCATGCCCGTCACCTCCGAGATGCGGGTGATCTTGCGCGAGCCGTCCTTGAGCCGGGAGATCTGGACGATTACGTGGATGGCGCTCGCGATCTGCTCGCGGATGGCGCGGCTGGGCAGTTCGACCCCGGCCATCATGACCATGGTCTCGAGGCGCGCGAGGGCGTCGCGGGGCGAGTTGGCGTGGCCCGTGGCCAGGGAGCCGTCGTGGCCCGTGTTCATGGCCTGCAGCATGTCGAGGGCCTCGCCACCGCGCACCTCTCCCACGATGATCCGGTCGGGGCGCATGCGCAGGCTGTTACGGACCAGGTCGCGGATGTGGATGGCCCCGGAGCCTTCGAGGTTGGGCGGGCGGCTCTCGAGCGAGATCACGTGCTCCTGATGCAGCTTGAGCTCGGCCGCGTCCTCGATGGTCACGATCCGCTCGTCCGGGGGGATGAAGCCCGAGAGCACGTTCAGGAGGGTCGTCTTCCCGCTGCCGGTACCGCCCGAGATGAAGAGGTTCAGGCGCGCGAGCACGCTGCACCTCAGGAAGTGGGCCATGTCTTGATTGAGCGATCCATACTTGACGAGGTCGTCAATGTTGAGTCGGTAGTTCGGGAACTTCCGGATCGTGACGGTGGAGCCGGTCAGGGACAGGGGCGGCACGATCACGTTGACGCGGCTGCCGTCGGGAAGACGGGCATCGCACATGGGGGAGCTCTCGTCGACGCGCCGGCCGATCGGGGCCACGATCCGGTCGATGATGACGCGGAGCTGCCGCTCGTCCGTGAAGGTGTCGGGGGCCCGCACCAGCTTGCCGCCGCGCTCGAGGTAGATGGCCTGGTGGCCGTTCACCATGATTTCCGTGATGCCCGGGTCCGCGAGGTAGCGCTCCAGGGGGCCGAAGCCCACGGCCTCGTCGGCGATCGCGTTGAGGAAGGCGGCCCGCTCGGCGCGGCCCTTCAGGGGCACGTCCTCCATCCGCTCCAGGATGTCGGCCGCCACGTCCAGCACCTTGCTCCGGATCTCGCTCTTGCGGGTCGGGTCGGCCAGGTACTCCAGCGACAGGTTGAAGCGCTTCAAGGCCTCGACGAGCTCCCGGTGCAGCTCGCGCTTGAGCTCGGTCAGGGCCTCGCTGGGGGCGGGGCCCACGTGAGGAACGACGGCCATGGTCTCGACCACCGGGGCAGGCGCGCTGGGGGCCGCCGGGACCTGAGGGGCGGCGGGTTCGGGGGTCGGGGTCGCGCGCTCCATGACGCCCTGCGCGGCTGCCGCGAGGTTGGTCGCGGGCAGGGCCAGCACCCGGGCGCCCAACTGCAGGATGCCCGCGGAGACGGGGTGGTTGGGCTGCTTGAGGACGAGGGGATCACCGCGGTTCACCGAGACGATGACGGCCCCGCTCGAAGGCACCTGCGCGATCACGGGCCGCTCGAGGTGGTCGACCAGGTCCTGTGCCGAGATTTCATCCACCGAGCCCGCGCGGTTGAGCACCAGGTGGATCTTCTCCAGGGGGTAGCGCATGGAGCGGGCCTGCTCGATGGCGGCCTTGCTCGCGTTCAGGGTCGTGATGTCCGGGGTGACGACCAAGAGCACGGCCGAGGACATGTCGAACAGGGCGACCATGCCCTCGTGCCCGAGGCTCGGGAAGGTCGTGTCGGCGATGACGACCTCGTGGGCCTTGGCGAGGTGGCGGGCGATCGCCCCCAGCTGCGCCGCCTTCGGCGAGACGAGGGCCGAGAGGGGCGGAGCGGCGAGCAGCGAGACTCCGGTGGGGTGGGCGGCGATCGCCTGCTCGATCGGCATGGCGCCCCGCACCACGTCCGCCCAGGTGCCGGGCGGCGGGTCGAGGTCGAGGTAGGAGGCAAGCGAGCCTCCGCCCATCCAGTCCAGGTCCCAGAGGGCCGTGGGGCGCTTGGTGCGCTTGGCGATCGCGACGGCGAGGTTGCCCGCCACGACCGAACGGCCGAGACCGCCCTTCGCGCCGAAGACCAGGATCAGGCGGGCGGCCATGGCTAGTGGGTCCCGTAGTCCTTCTCGGGCATGTCGTCCGGGTTGGCGACGATGCTCGGGGTCAGGAAGAACACGAGCTCGCTGCTGGTCGTGTTGACGTCGTGCGACTTGAAGAGCTCGCCGAGCAAGGGGATGGCGGACAGGAGCGGGAGCCCCGAGACGACCTCGTCGTGGTCGTCCTCGAGCAGGCCCGAGATCACGACGCCCTGGCCGCTCTTGAGCTGCATGACCGTTTCGGTCCAGCGGGTCGCGAGGGCCGGCACCGAGATGGTCTGCAGCTTGACCCCGTTGGCCGCGTCGATGCGCGAGACCTCGGGCCGGACTTTGAGCACCAGGGAATCGGTCCCCTCCACGCGGGCGTCGACCTGGAGCTTGACCCCGTAGGGCTTCCACTCGACGGCTGCGTTGTTGGCCGTGAGCAACGGGACCGGGATCTCGCCGCCCGCGAGGAAGCTCGCCGACGAGCCGTTCATGGTGAGCAGGGTGGGCTGGGCGAGCAGCTTGGCCTTGCGATCCTGGACGAGCATGTTGAGGGTCGCCTCGAGCAGGGTCGAGCGCTGCGGCAGGCCGATCCGGAAGGGGGCGTTGGGCGGGGCCTCCATGAACGAGACCGACTGGCTCCAGTCCACGCCGGTCTTGTCGTGGCCCACGCGCTGCACCTCGAGCACCTTGACCCGGACCGCGATCATCTCCGGGCGCCGGTAGGTCAGGACCTCGATGTTGTAGTTGCGGACGGGCGCCTGGATCATGTGGCCATCGGGACCGCGCTCGGGGGCGGGCCAGACGAGCAGGTTGGTGAAGCCCGGCTTCTTGGCGCTGATGAGCAGGTCGCGGTTCTGGCCCGCGATCGGCTTGGCGTCGATGATGTCGCCGTCTCCCACCACGACCCGGTCGACCCCTTCGGGGACGGTGTAGACGATGGTCTGCCCCATCCGGATCTCGATGTTCGGGACGACGGCGAGCGAGGGTTGGCTCCAGAGGGCGACCAGAAGGACGAGGAGGAACCCGAACCGGCGGCGGGCGTGGGACAAGCCAGGACTCCTTACTGTTGCTGCTTCTTGTGGACCTGCGTGGTGCCGACGTAGACGTCGACGCCCGTCGTGTGCTGAGGAGGCGGATCCACGGGCTTGGGATGATGGACGACGACCGGATGGGGATGCTCGACGTGGGGGTGGGGAGCCACCACCGGGTGCACGACCACCGGACGGACGACGTGCTGCACGGGTTGCTGGGGGGGCGGGATGTGGCCCATGACGTACCGCACCAGGTCCTTTTCGGGGATCTCGGGCGGGGTGATCGTCGTGTCGCCCTGTTCGCGCAGGGCGATGGTCAGGTTGCCCTGCTGCTTGAGGGCGGCCAAGAGGGCGACCTTGTCGGCCGGCACGGCGAGCGTGAGCAGGTCGCCGTAGGTCTCGGTCCCTTCGGCGGGGGTGGCGGAGCTGAACCGGTTGCCGATCGAGAGCACCCGGACCCGCTGCGCGACCTTGGTCGAGAGTAGGCCCCCTGATTGGGTCTGGATGGTCGCCGTCAGGTCGACGTAGTCGTCCGGCTTGACCAGGGCGATGTCGTTGGCGCCGTTGGGCTGGAAGAGGAAGCCTCGCTCGTTGGGGTGCAGCTTGGGGGTGACGCCCGTCTCCTGCGAGGCGTCCGAAACGCGGACCTTGCTCAGGATCTCGCCCTTGGCGACCGGCGCGAGGGTGATCTTGCCGACCACGTCCTTTTCGTCGGTGAGGGCCCCGTCGGGCAGGAAGACCCTGGGGATCTCGACCGTGCTCACCATGTCGGCGGTGAGCTGCTTGCGGGCGGGCAGGCCCTGCGAGACGACGTAGACCTTGACCTTCTGGCCGCTGCCCGCGATCCCGCTCTTGAGATCGGACAGGTAGGAGATGGCGACGAGGCCCGCGACCAGGGCAATGCCGCCCGAGGCGAGCAGGAGCTTGCGGTTGACGTCGAGGCCGGAGAGCAGGCCGGGGGTGGGCTCGGGAGCCGCTTTCGCGCCCTTCTTGGGCTTGGCTTTGGGAGCGACCTTGGCGTTCTTGGGCGATCCCTTGCCGGAGGGTTTCTCCGGCTGGCCGCGGAGCTTGTCACGCAGATTGGCCATGACTCCTCCTACGCTCCGAACGGGACGGCATGCGGCTTGGCGCCAGGATACAAGCCTATCTTACCCATCGCAAGCTCCTCCGTCACAGGGGCGATCGCCTGGTCATCAGGCGATCGAGGGCCCTTACTTGATTGGCCGATTCAGGATCTGGGTGATCCAGGGGTTGAGATCGACGACCCCCACCTTGGCCCCCTGGGTGTGGACCGGCAACTCGCCCGGCATGTAGGCTTCGGCCCTCACGCCGAGACCGTCCCACAGCTTGTTCGAGCGGCCCGTGAGCATGTGCGAGCCATCGTTCAGACCCTTCCCCAGAGCATCCAGCCACGGGCCCTTGGAGGTGATGCGCTGGCCGTACATGATGAAGCCGATGCCCATCTGGCCGTTCTTGGCCACATAGGCGTGGGCGAAGTTGCCCAGGGGAACGACCTGGTTGAGCTTCTGGCCGTGGGCGGCGGCCTCGTAGCGCCAGGTGGGGACGGTGGCGTCGACCTTGCGCTTGCCGCCCAGCACCTTGCGGGCCGAGGCGACCCGATCCTGGGCGCTGCTGGCGGCCTTGAGGACGCCCGCCCCGTAGAGCTTGTCGTTGATGCCGCCGTTGGTCGCGTCGATCGAGGCTTCCCTGGCCGCGAAGCGCGCCGCGATGATCACGTTCTCGCGCTCGTAGATGGCGAAGCCCATGAAGCCCACGGCGATCAGCATGAAGACGAGGAGGGGGATGAGCAGCCCGGCCTCGACCATGGCCTGGCCGCGCTCAGTGCTGCGAGACAATGTTGCCTCCCTCGTCCGCGGGCCCGAACTTGCCCCCGTTCTTCTGGCCCGTGCGCACGAGCCGGGGTGAGAGCCAGCGCAGCCCGAAGGGCCCGAGCCGCATGGCCTGGGCCTTGGTCGCCGGATCCTTCACGATGTCGTCGCTCGAGACGAAGCCCGCCGCCGCCCAGGCGGGCACCTCCACGGGGCCGGTCAAGGCCCCCCCGAAGAGCGACCAGTTGAGTCCTTGGTACTTCGGGTTCACCTCGACGAGGCTCTTGCCGCCGAAATGATGAGGCCCCAGGCCTTCTTCCGGGTAGATGACCCCGCCCACGGTCTGCTCCTCGCGGGAATTCTCCCGCAGGGCCCCGGGTTGGTCGATCTCCTTGAGGTTGGCGGCTTCCACGCCGGCGGCCGTGGTCAGGTGGTCGTTCATGCCGATCACGTTCGCCGTGTAGCCGTACCGGGCGGCGTCCGCCACCAGGGCGGGCCCCGCCTGATCGATCCAGGCGTTGAAGGCCCGGAGCCCCTTCTGCAGGTCCTTGATCTTCTGGTTGTGGGCGTTCGCCCGGTCGATGTGCTGCTTGAAGCCCGACGGGTTGCCGAGCTCGCTCAAGGCCGTCAGCAACTCGACCCGGGCCTTGAATCCCTCTTCGGTCATGGCGAGGTAGGCCATCTCACGGGTGTGGTGGATGCTGACCTTGAGGGCGACCGCGGAGAGGGCGGCCGCATCCGCCCCGTTCTGGGCCTGGATCTTGGCCGTGGTGAGCCGCCCCAAGTCGAACACGGCGAAGATGATCGTGACGAGCACGGCCAGGATGATGGAGACGTAGATGAGGGCCTGGCCCTCCTCGTCCCGCGCCAGGTTCTTCCCCCCCCTTTGAAGGGGCGGGCCAGTAATCTCCCCCCCCTTCGCAAGGGGGGGGTTAGGGGGGGGATACCTCCTCATGGCCCCGCCTTCGCCCCGAAGATTTGCGTATCCAGGGCGTCCAGCGTCTTGACCGCCGCCTGCCCCGCCTGCACGGCGATGAGGCTCGCCGTCTTGAGGGCGGTCATGACCGCAGGCGTCATGACTGGATTGGCGGCCATCTGGCCCTGCAGGGCAATCATGGACTTGGCGCTCGCGTCGACGTTCTGCGCGAGCAGGAGGGGCTGGTTGAAGTATTGGGCGTCTTTGAACTTCGGGTCCTCGGCGTCCGACGAGGCGTAGACGGACCCCTTGGTGCGTCCGTTGGACCAGTGCTGCCCGCGCGGATTGGGGGCGACGGCCTGCAGGGGATCGATCGTCAAGACCCCGATCATGGCGTTGATCTGGGGCGGGGCGTTCGGGATGGACTTCAGGACCTGCTGGATCGGGGCCGTGTACTGCCGCATCTGCTGGTTGAAGTTGTTGAGCGGGCCCAGATCGGCCTGGTAGTTGATCGTGTCGTCGGCCCGCTCCTGAGTGGCATCGTGGGCGCCCTTCCCCTTGACGTACTCGCGGCTGACGACGACGGTGCCGCCCAGCTGCCCGATGTCGGATTTCAAGGGGGCGCCGAGCGCCGCGGCCGCTCCGGCGACGAGTCCCGTCCAAGCCTCGCCCCGCTTGGTCGCGGTCACGGCGACCGTGCGGTTGCTGTTGTCCATCTTGACGGCGACCTTGCCCTGCGAGCCGTCCGCTACGGACTGGACCCAGGGCTGCGAGGCTTCCCGGCCGTAGGCCTTGAGGACCTCCTGGGCGGCTTTTGACGGGTTGGTGCCGTCCTTCCCGCCTACAGTCGCGGCCCGAGCGGCCAGGAACCCGGCCCCGGTCAGGGTGATCTGGCGCTGGAGGAAGATGCCGAGCTCGATGGTGCCGAAGGTGAGGAGGAGGAGGATGGGCAGGATGATGGCAAACTCGGCCATGCTCTGGCCGGCTTCGGCCATCAGTAGGCCTGTCGATCGGTCAGGTGCGGGTTGGGCGGAGCCCCCGCCCCCTAACCCCCGCCCCCCAGGGGTGGGGGAAATAGTCCGGTGCTGTGCGCGCTCACGATCTAGCTGCCCTAGCGAGGCTGGCTGTGGATCCCGGCCTTCGCCGGGAAGACGGGGCTCACGACTCATCTGCTCACCCTCCGTGCAGGGCCGGCAGCCGTGGAAGGAACAGGGTGCCCAGGGTGTAGAGGGTGCCGAGGGCGATCGCCACCCCGTACGGAAACGGCGGCAACGCGCTCGCCGCGAGCACGTTCTCCGGCTTCACCCCAGGAGTGAACAGCGACAGCAGGAAGTAGTACAGGTTCCGGAAGACCGATCCCAGGGCGCCGTACCTCAGCGCGAACCCCAGGGCGATGACCCCGCCCGCCAGCATGACGTAGACGAGGTCCGGGATGATGGCCGGATACCCCAGCCACGCCCCGATCGCGACCATCAGCTTGAGATCCCCGGCGCCCATCCGGGCGACCAGGTACAGGACCAGGAAGACCCCGAACGCGATCCCCGCGCCCGCCAGGCTCGACAGCAAGCCCGACCACCCGCCCCAGACCCCGCTCAGGATCAGGCCGATGCCCAGGGCCGGAAAGGTCAGCCAGTTGAACAACCGGTGCCAGCGCCAGTCCGTGTAGACGGCGACGACCAGGAAAGGTACCAGGGCCCACTTCCACACGAGGCGACTCCTTGGCCTTAGCGGGGAAGGCTCGCCATCCGGGCTCGCATTTCCCCCTCACCCTGCCCTCATCCCCCAGGGGAGAGGGAGCAAGGAAGCCCAGGATCCGATCTGGGCATGCTTGGGCGGGTGAGGCCGCCAGATGACTAGGGGCTCAGCCGACCCATTACCATACCCTCGAACGGGGCAGGGGGTAACGTCGCCGGACCAAGCCCCTTGCGGGTGTTGGCGGGATTAGCGGCCGCCGGCGTTCTTGCTCAGCGCGTCGACCTTGTTGGCCAGCTGCTGAACCATGCCGTTGACCTTCTCGCCCAGGGTCTTGTAGGTTCCCGCGCAGACCAGGGCCACGACGGCGATGATGAGGCCATACTCGACCATCGACTGCCCTTCTTCATCGCGGATGAGCTTGGTGATCAGTTCCATCGCGGTCCTCCTCCGAACTTGAGAAACAAGCTTCCAACACCCTCCTTATCGCGGGAGCCGTCCCCGATCCGGTAAAGGACCGTCAAAAACAAGGTTAATTTCGAGTTAAGGCGAGCGAGCCAACCCCTTGGCGTGGTGGCCGAAGGCCGATCCGAAGGCGGCGCCCAGGAGCTTGATGGCGAGCAGCAAGCCGACGGCGAGCGACCCGGCCACCAGGGCATACTCGGTCATGGCCTGCCCCGATTCGTCGCGGATCAGCCGGTCGAGCGCTTCTCCCACGACGACCGCCTCACTGACCCGAGAAGGAGATCGGCACGTTGGTCGTCAACGATACCGGATAGTGGGCGTCATCGGTCCCCGAGAGCCCGACGGTGGCCGTCAGTGCCCCCGGCTTGTTCGTCGAGTAGTAATCGAGCACGGCCTTGTTGACGATGGGCAAGACCGCGTTGCCGGTACCCTGAACGGGTGCCCCCTTGGGATAGCTTGCCAACGTCGCGCCCTCGACCCGCAGGTTGATCGCGAGGTTGGTCGAGAGGTTGCTGATCGCATGGCCCGTTTGGTCGGCGTAGGTCACGTTGCAGACGGTATAGGTTGCCCCGATCGAGCCGTACTCGCCCACGGCCGTCACGGTCGGGTTGGTGAAGGTCGAATTCGCCCCGGTCACGACCACCCCGACCGTCGCGGGCACGATGCTCTGGACATGGATCTGGGCCGGGACGTTCGTGTACCAGCCGCAACTGGCCAAGAGCAACGGCAGCGTGGCCCAACTCATGCGTCGTAACGGCTTCATCCGATTCCTCAGGTCTTTCACTCCGCCGATTGCCTCGTATTCAGCCTTCCTGGCCGTGGACCCCGGCCTGCGCCGGGGAGACGGACCCCTTGGGGTCGTTACGGGAGGGCCTGCTAGTTCATCTGGAACGAGTTGCCGCTGCCGTGGAAGGCGCCGCGCATCATCCGCTGCAGCTCGTTCGGGTTCTCCGAGTACGACAGGGCGTCGTCCAGCGAGATCGCGTCCTCCTGGTACAGGTTGAAGAGGGCCATGTTCATGCTCAGCATGCCGTCCATCTGCCCTTGGTTGATGACGTGGTACAGCGCCTCCAGGTCGTTCTTGAGCACGAGATCCTGCACGGTCGGCGTCGACACCAGCACCTCGACGGCCGCGCGCCGGCCCCGCCCGTTGCTACGCGGCACCAGCCGCTGCGAGATGGCCCCCCGCAGGATCATGCCGAGACGCTGCCGGATGCCGTCCTGCTCGTGCGGTGGGAAGGTCGAGATGATGCGCGACACCGTCCCCACGCAGTCCGTCGTGTGCATGGTGCTCATGACCAGGTGGCCCGTCTCGGCCGCCTTCACGGCCGCCAGGATCGTCTCCTGGTCGCGCATTTCCCCGATCAGGATCACGTCCGGGTCCTGGCGCAGGGCGTACTTGATCGCGTTCGGATAGGTCAAGGTGTCCGCCCCCAGCTCGCGCTGGGTGACGACCGACTTCTTGTTGGTGTAGATGAACTCGACCGGGTCCTCGATCGTCAGGACGTGGACGTCCTTGGTCGTGTTGATGAACTCGACCATCGAGGCGAGCGTCGTCGACTTGCCCGAGCCCGTCGGCCCCGTCACCAACACGAGCCCCTGCCGCTCGAGCGCCAGCTTCTTCATGACGGGAGGCAGATCCATCTGGTCGATCACGGGCGGCTTGAGCGGGATCACGCGGAAGGCCGCCCCGATGTTGCCCTGCTCGAAGTAGACGTTGACCCGGAAGCGCGCCAGCCCCTCGATCGTGAGGCTGATGTCGATCTCGCGGTTCATCTCGAACACCTGGCGCTGCTCGGTGTTCATCAAGCTGTAGATGGCCTGGCGGGTGTCCGCCGGGGTGAGCACCTTGTACTCGGTCGGCACGATGCGGCCGTCGATGCGCAGCACCGGGCTGGTGCCGACCTTGATGTGGATGTCCGAGGCGGTCTTCTGAACGGCCGTGCGCAGAAAGTCGATGATGTTCATGGGCGGCTACGATCAGGCGTTGGCGCCGACGGCGGACGGCGGGATCTGGGCGAGCGGGAAGCCCACGCAGCGGTTGAGGAGCCGTTGGATGTCGAACAGATTCCTGATGGCTTCCGGGTGGGTCGTCTCGGAGAGCCAGTGCTCGACCTGGTTGCCCTTGTCGTCCAGGAAGCTCACGTTCAACTGCAGATTGCCGGGCAGGAACTTGCCCGCCTGGGCGTTCTTGATCTCGTCGAGGGGTGGCGGATCCCACTTGAGGTTGACCTCGCCGACCGTGTGGATCCTCTTCTTGCGGAAGTGGTGGCTCTTGGGAAACAGGCTGATCAGGATGAAGTAGGCGCTCGTGACGAGCACGACCTCGACGGCGTAGAAGGCCCCTCCGGCCTCGCCAGGCTTGGCCGCGGTCGCGTCGAACTGGTAGTAGCAGCCGAGGATCCGGTCGGCCGGGTGGACCGTGTCGTAGAGGATCTGCATCAGGATCTGGCCGATGGGGACGCCCGAGGCCTTTTTGAGCAGCTCTTGAAGCCGGGGATGGTTGAAAGCATTGGCCTGGGGTTGCGCCTGGGCCTGGGGAACGGACTGCGACGCGGTATCGGGGCTCACGAGGACCTCCGCCTAGTTGACATGGCCAGGGTATTGTACCCCGGCCCCCATGTGAGTAACGGCACGTCCCTGGTGTGCCCATCCGGGTATGGCGATCGCCCCCATGGGGAATAAACCACGGGGTGACTCGATACGAGGGCTCGTCATGCGCGGGGTTCGACCATTCGCCTTCCTGATCGCCGGGATTCTGATCGGTTGCGCCCCCATGGGGCCTTCCAGCACGAGCCCCCAGGCCACGACGCCGTACGGTTTCGGCTCCGGCGGGGCCTCGCTGACGGTGACCCTTCCGGCTCGCCGTGGCATCCAGGTCCTGCCGACGACGCCGTGGGATACGGCGACAGTCACGGTGATCTCGCCGCACCTGCGCACGAACCGGGTCCAGGCCTTCGGGGGGGGATCGACCACCCTCTCGGGCATCAATGGCTTGCCCGCCGGTCCCGCGACCATCTCGGTCGCCCTTTCCACCGCTTCGGTAACCATCTCGAGCGCCTCGATCGCGACCACGCTGGTCTCGGGGGGCAACTCGGTGGCCCTCACCATGGAACCGGCCTCGGGGATCATCACGACACTCGCGGGATCGGGCAGCACGGGCTACACCGGGGACGGGGGCCAGGCCCGCCTGGCCCAGCTGAACGCCCCCATCGACATGATGGGGGCCCCCTCGGGCAACGTCTACATCGACGACCAGAGCAACAACGCGATCCGGAGGGTCACGCCAGCGGGGATCATCTCGACCTTCGCCGGAGGCGGTACGAGCACCGCCAACGGCGTTCCGGCGGCCTCCGCGAGCCTGTACAACCCCGAGGGCATCGCCGTGGACGCCTCCGGGGACGTCTTCATCTCCGACACGAGCAATCGCCTGGTCCGCATGGTCCCGGCCGTCAACGGGACCTTCTACGCCCAGACCATGACGGCGGGCTTCATCTACACGATTGCCGGCGGGGGGACCGCGACCAACGACGCCGTGCTCGGCACCAGCTCGTACGTCTACCTGCCCACCGGGATCGCGGTCGACGCGACCGGAGACGTCTTCATCGCCAACACGTACGACAGCCGGGTGCAGCGACTCGATCCTGGCACCGGCAAGCTCTACACGGTCGCGGGCTACTCGGGGGCCCCCGGCTCCTCGGGCGACGGGGGCCTCGGCCCCTCGGCCCGCCTCAACGGCCCCACCTCGGTCGCCGTGTCCGGCCAGTACCTCTACATCGCCGACAACGGCAACTTCCGGATCCGGCGGGTCAACCTCAATACCGGGATCATCACGACGTTCGTGGGGACGGGCACCAGCGGCTATACGGGAGACGGGGGACCCGCCGCCAGCGCCTCGATCGCCGACTGCAAGGGCGTGTTCTGCCTGAACAACTACCTGTACTTCGCCGACGACAACAACGACGTGATCCGGCGGGTCAACCTGTCGACCAACGTCGTGACGACCTTCGCCGGGGTCGGGACCAGCGGCTTTTCGGGTGACGAGGGGGCGGCCACGGCGGCCCGCCTCAACCAGCCGGCGGGCGTCGGACAGAACGCCTTCGGGAGCCTGCTCATCGCGGACCAGGCCAACAACCGGATCCGCATGGTCACGCCCTAGACCTTCGCGAGCGCTCCGCTTCCCCCCGCGACCAGCCGATCGATGCCCCCCATGTAGGGCCGCAGCGCGGCCGGGATCGCGACCGAGCCGTCCTCCTGCTGGAAGTTCTCGAGCAGGGCCGCGACCGTGCGGCCGACGGCGACGCCGGAGCCGTTGAGGGTATGGGGGAACAGGACCTGCTTGCCGCGCCGGAAGCGCAGTCCCCCGCGCCGGGCCTGGAAGTCCGTGCAGTTCGAGCAGCTCGAGATCTCGCGGTACTTGCCCTGGGCCGGCATCCAGACCTCGAGGTCGTAGGTCTTGGCCGAGTTGAAGCCGATGTCGCCCGTGCAGAGCTGCACCTTGCGGTAGGGCAGCTCGAGGCGACGCAGCACCTCTTCGGCGTTGGCCGTCATCTTCTCGAGCTCGTCGAACGAGGTTTCGGGAGGCACGATCTTGACCAGCTCGACCTTGTCGAACTGGTGGACCCGGATGAGGCCCTTGGTGTCGCGGCCCGCCGCCCCCGCCTCCGAGCGGAAGCATGGGGTGCCCGCCGTGAAGTAGAAGGGCAGCTGCTCTTCGTCCAGGATCTCGTCGCGGTAGAGGTTGGTGAGCGGCACCTCGGCCGTCGGGATCAGGTAGTACTTGGTGCCTTCGAGCTTGAAGAGCTGGTCGGCGAACTTGGGGAGGTTGCCGTTGGCCAAGAGGGTATCCTCGTTGGCCACGTAGGGGGGTTGGATCTCGGTGTAGCCGTGCTCGTTGACGTGCAGGTCGAGCATGAAGGCGATCAGGGCGCGCTCAAGGCGGGCCCCCGCTCCGCGCATGAGGGTGAACCGGGACCCGGCGAGCTTGACGGCGCGCTCGAAGTCGATGAGGCCGAGCGCCTCGCCGATCTCCCAGTGGGGTTTGGGCTCGAAGGAGAAGGTGGTGGGGGTTCCCCAGCGCGAGACCTCGACGTTGTCCTCGTCGCTCGCGCCGTCGGGGACCGAGTCGTCGACGAGGTTGGGGATCTGGTAGAGCAGCTCGTCGCGGCGGGCCTCGACGTCAGTCTGGTCGGCCTCCAGCTCCTTGATCCGGTCGCCGACCTGCCGCATGGCCGCGATCGCCTGCGAGGCGTCCTGCCCGGCCTTCTTGGCCTTGGCGATCTGCTCGCTCGCCTGGTTACGCTCGGTGCGCAGGGCGTCCAGTTCGGCCTGGTTTTGGCGGAAACGCTGATCGAGGGACAGCAGGGCCTCCAGGTCGAACGCCATGTGCCGGCGCGCGAGCCCGCGCGCGACGCGATCGGGTTCCTGGCGGATCAGCTTGATGTCTAGCACGCGTGAGCTCCTTCGATCGATCGGGGTGGTCCAGTATAGCGTGCCTGCCACTTTTTCCCCAAACCATTAGAATGGGGCGTTCGGTTTCAAAGGAGGCCACCCCACCATGACCCTTCGTTCCATCGTTCCCCTCCTCCTCGCGGGCTCGCTCGTCGGGGCGATCGCCGGTTGCGCCGCGTCGCACGAGGAAGTCAAGCAAGACCACGACATGATGGCCATGGAGGACGCGGCCCTCGCGAGCCTCGCCATCACCTCCCCGCACGAGGGCGAGGTGGTGAGCGGGCCGGACGTGTCCGTCTCGTTCGACCTGCGCAACTACACGGTCGCCTCCGGGTCGCAGCACATCCACCTGATCCTGGACAACCAGCCCTACGTGCCGGTGTATGACGCCTCCAAGCCCTTCGTGCTCAAGAACGTGCCGGCGGGCAGCCACACCCTGCGGGCCTTCCCGAGCCGGGCGTGGCACGAGAGCCTCAAGAACCCCAATGCCTTCGCGTTCATCAACTTCGCGGTGGGGGCGCCAGACGGCTCGCACAGCATCGATCCGGCGGCGCCGCTGCTGACCTACAGCCGGCCGAAGGGAGCCTATGAGGGCAAGGCGGCCGATTCCATCCTGCTGGACTTCTGGCTGCGCAACGCCACGCTGGGGCCGGATGGTTACAGGGTGCGCTACACGGTCGACGATTGGGCGACGACCTTGACCGAGTGGAAGCCGGTGAAGCTCACGGGGCTCTCGGACGGGACCCACAGCATCAAGCTGGAGCTGCTCGATCCGACCGGGGCCGTGGTCGCGGGCGAGTACAACTCGACCACCCGGGTGATCACGGTCAAGCACTAGGATTTCAATTTGGGAGGGGTCCCTTCGGGGGCCCCTCTTCAAAGCGCCTTCTGGAAGAAGACTGCCAGACGCCGCTTGTATTCCTCGGGGGCCTGCCCGGCACTACCCCCATGGCCTGCCCCCGGCACGATCCAGAGGTTCTTCGGATCGCCGGCGGCCGCGAAGTTCCATTCGCTGTTGACGGGCGGCACCAGCTCGTCCTGGCCGCCGTGAACGATCTGGAGGGGGCGCGGCGAGATCCGGGCGATCAGGCGGACCGGTTCGTAGGTGCGCATGTCGATGCCGAGGCGTTGGCGGGAGACCGACAGGGCCGCCGGCGAGACCAGCTCGGGAACCGGGCAGTGGCTGATACCCCGCGCGAACCCTTCCCAGGCCGATTGGATGGTCCCGAACCCGCAGTCGTCCCAGATGGCCTTGACCTCGGAGCTCTCGGCCGCGGTACGGATGGCCGTCGCTGCCCCCATCGAGTTGCCGTAGAGCCCGATCGACGCCATGCCTCGGGACTTGGCGAAGGCGATCGCCGCCAGGGCATCCAGGTGCTCGCTGTAGTTGAAGGTGGTCACCGTGCCGTCCGAGTCACCGTTGTTGCGCATGTCGATGACGAGCTGGTTGGCGTACGGCGCGAACCAGGAGACGACCCCGCTGCGAGCGAACGTGCTCTTGTCCACGGACCAGCCATGCAAGAGGACGACACACCGGTTGGTCGGGGCGAGGGCCGGGATCCACCAGCCCCGGATGGTGAGACCGTCCTGGGTCTTGAAGCTCACGTTGCTGTAAGCGAGCCCCCAATCGGCCGGGGTCTTCTTCTCGTAGGGAATCCGGGGCGGGTGGATGGCGAGCTGGCACTCGAGGCGACCCGCCACCGCGAGGTAGGGGCCCAGGATCCAGTCGGCCAAAGGCTTGATGTCTCCCTTGGGCTCGGCGACGGTCTGGTGCTGAGCGTCCATCCACTCTTTGAGGGCCCCGAAGCGCGGACGCAGCTTGTCCGCATCCGCCTTGGAGGTGGGCGCGAACCACTCGCCGCGGGTGAGGCGGCCGTCACCGTCCCGATCGAAGGCCGCGAACTGGTCGGGAGTGAACCCCGTCTCGGCGGGCGTCAGGGCTCCGTCGTGGTTGAGATCGGCCTGGGTGAAGACCTCGTCGAGCAGGTCGTGCTCGGACAGGGTGTGTTGGTTGGCCGAGAGACCCTCCGGGGCCGTGACGGACGGCAGGGAGGCCGGGCGGGCGCACGCCGCCAGCGCGATGGAAAGCAGGGCGACGGACCAGCGAGTCGAGCGGTGAGACATGCGGCAGACCCCTCATCTTTGAGTGGTGACCAAGAGGTGTTAAGTGTACCTTTACCTGCTGGATCCGGCAAGCTAAGGTTCATCTCCCCGCAAGCCACCGAAGATCGCTCCGCAACGGGAAGCGGGCAGGATCCCGAGGGAGTCCCCTTTCGCTTGGAGGCGCCGATGTTCACCACCCTCGGCTCGTTTCTCGATCAGGTCGTCAGGCAGTCGCCCGCGCTGTTGAGCCAGAATTGGTCCACGGTGGTGTGGGCGGCGATCGCCTTCGTCGTGCTGCGCCGCTTCGCGCGGCTGGGCAGTTACCATTGAGCGAGCAGTCCCCGCGAGCATGAATCTCCCCCCTCCTGTGAAACAGGGGGGACGAAGGGGGGTCATCCTTCCGTGTCCATTTGCGCTGGCCACCGAAGGATGACCCCCCCTAGCCCCCCCTGTTTCACAGGAGGGGAAACTGGTTGAGGGGCGTCGCTAGGCGAAGACCGGCTCGGGCTGGCTCTGGCCGCCCGAGAACAGGGCCTCGAACTGCTCGGAGTCGAGCGTCTCCTTTTGGATCAGCTCCTTGGCGATCGCGACCATCTTGTCGCGGTTGTCGGTCAAGAGGCGCTTGGCCTTGATGAAGGCCTCCTCGACGATCCGCTTGACCTCCTGGTCGATCATGCTCGCCACCTGCTCGGAGTAGTTCTTGTCCTCGCCGAAGTCGCGGCCGAGGAAGACGTGCTCATTGTGCTTGCCGAAGGCCAGGGGCCCGAGCACGTTGCTCATGCCCCACTCGGTGACCATCTTGCGCGCCAACCCAGTCGCCCGCTCGATGTCGTTGCCCGCCCCGGTCGTCACGTCGCCGAACATGAGCTCTTCGGCCGCGCGACCCCCCAACAGGCCCGTGATCATGGCCTCGATCTTGGATTGGCTCAGGAGCACCCGGTCCTCGGGAAGGTGCCAGGTGAGCCCCAGGGCCCGGCCCCGGCTCACGATCGTGATCTTGTGGACCGCGTCGGACTCGGGGATGAGCCGCGCCACCAGGGCGTGGCCCACCTCGTGGAAGGCGATGATCTCCTTCTCCTGGTCGGAGATGATGCGGCTCTTGCGCTCGGGCCCGGCGTAGACCTTGTCGATGGCCTCGTCGAAGTCGGCCATCGTGATCTCCTTGCGGTTCTGCCGGGCCGCGATGAGGGCCGCCTCGTTGCACATGTTCATGATGTCGGCCCCGGTGAAGCCCGGGATCCGCTTGGCCAGGGTCGCGAGGTTGACGTCCTCGGCCAGGGGCTTGTTCTTGACGTGGACCTTGAGGATCTGCTCGCGGCCGTTGACGTCGGGGGTGTCGACGATCACCTGGCGATCGAAGCGACCGGGCCGCGTGAGGGCCGTGTCGAGGATGTCGGGCCGGTTGGTCGCGGCGATCACGATCACGCTCTGGGTCGGCTCGAAGCCGTCCATCTCGACCAGGAGCTGGTTGAGGGTCTGCTCGCGCTCGTCATGGCCGCCCCCCAGCCCCGCGCCCCGCTGCCGGCCCACGGCGTCGATCTCGTCGACGAACACGATGCAGGGCGAGTGCTTCTTGGCCTGCTCGAACAGGTCGCGCACCCGGCTGGCGCCCACCCCCACGAACATCTCGACGAAGTCCGACCCCGAGATCGAGAAGAAGGGGACGCCCGCCTCGCCCGCGATCGCCTTGGCCAAGAGCGTCTTGCCGGTGCCCGGCGAGCCCACCAAGAGGACCCCCTTGGGGATCCGGGCCCCCAGGGCCTGGAACCGCTCGGGACTCTTGAGGAAGTCGACGATCTCCTGCAGCTCGGCCTTGGCCTCTTCGATGCCGGCCACGTCGGCGAAGGTGACCCGCGGCTTGTTCTCGACCATCATCTTGGCCCGGCTCTTGCCGAAGCTCATGGCCTGGTTGGAGCCGCTCTGCGCCTGGCGCAGGACGAACACCCAGAGCCCCACGATGATGAGCACCGGCACCAGGATGGTCGAGAGTAGGGACACCCACCAGCTCGACTGGTCGGGCGCCTGGATCTCGTACTCGACCCCGTGGGCGTCCAGCGCCGGGAAGAGGCGCGGGTCGTTCTCGGGGGCGACCGTGTGCTCTTCGCGATCGCCCACCTTGGGATGGGCGTGGATGACGCCCGTCGCCTTGGAAATCGACACCTTCTTGATGTCGCCGTGCTCGACCTGCTGGAGGAACGTCGAGTAGGACACGTCATCGACCTTGGAGGGCGGCTTGTTCCAGAGCGACGTGAAGAATGCGATCGCGACCAGCACCAGCAGGATGTAGATGCCGCTGCTCTTCCAAACTTTGTTCAAGGTGTTTCGGTGCCTCCTCAAGACTCAGGGCCATGGTAGGGGCGGGTCCGAGGGATGTCAAACCACGCTAGCCTGTCCACGGAGGCCATCACGACGCGCCGTGACGCCGGCCCGATCGGGGCGGATGCCGAGCGCAGGCACCCGGGGACCCACAGCACCTCGTCGCCGGAGGCGAGCACGAGCAGCCGATCCCGCAAGGGCCGCGGCACCCGTGCCTTGGCGAGCGCCTGGCCGAGAGTCCGGGAACGGGCGTGCCCCCAGGGGGTGATCCGGTCGCGGGGAACCACCCCCGTGCGCCAGACCAGGTCGGGGGGCAGGGCGTCCGCGTCGAACCAGGCCCGGTCGGGGTCGGGAGCGGGGAGGGAGGCGGTCACGGCCTCCAGGCGCGCGCCGCAGGGGCCTTCCGCTCCGATCCGGGCCGGGACGGGCGGGATGGGGTCGAGCGGGCCTTCGAGCCAGATCCGATCGGGCGCGACGGAGACGATCAGCCCGCCGCCCAGGTCCTCGCGGGGGCGATCGCCAGCGAGCCGGATCCGCTCGAGGAGCTCGCGGGTGAGACCCCGGCGGGTGCCGCGCACCGTCTCGACGGCACGGGCGGCCACGCGGCGCTGGAGGGCCGGATCGAGCCCGGCGAAGCCGAGCCGGTCCAGGGCCGCCACGCCCGGGGCTCGGGTCCGGATCACCCGGTCCCAGGCTTCGTCGGCGAGGCGCTCGAGCAAGGCCTCCTCGTCGCCCCAGACCGCCAGGTTGGCCCCCAGGGTACGCTCCAGGGCCGGGTTGAGGGCCCGGAGCACCGGCGCCACTTCGCGCCGGATCCGGTTGCGGGGTACGGCGGGATCGGCGTTCGACGGGTCCTCGTACCAGCCGAGCCCCCTTTCTTCCAGGAAGGCGACGAGGTCGCTCCGGCGCAAGCCCAGAAAGGGACGCACCAGCCGCGGGCCTTCGGGCCGGACCCGGACCGGGGCCATGCCCAGCATGCCCGTCCGGCCCGTCCCTTTGGCGAGCCGGTAGAGGACCGTTTCCAGCTGGTCGTCGGCGTGGTGGGCGAGGGTGATCGCCGTCGCCCCCACTGAGCGGGCCATCCGGTCGAGGGCCCGGTAGCGCTCGGTCCGTGCGGCCGCCTCGGGACCTTGCCCGTCGGTCGGAACCCGCACGCGCTCGACGAGCAGCGGAATTCCGAGGGATGCAAGGTCGCGAGAGAGGCCTTCGGCCTCGGCCGCCGACTCCGGGCGCAGGCCGTGGTCGACATGGCCGGCCACCACCATGAGGCCGAGGGCCTCCGAACGCTCGTAAAGGGCCACGAGGAGGGCCCGGGAATCGGCCCCGCCCGAACATGCGACCAGCACGACCTCGCCATAGCGAAAGCCGGCCCGGTCCAGCGCGGATCCGAGGGGGGAAGGTGGGCGCTCGGAGGGGGTCATGGGGAGAAACGCCCGAAACAAGCGGGCCTTCGTCCGGGCATCATAGGGAGAAAGTGGCACTGGCTGGATTTGAACCAGCGGATGAGCGGGTATGAACCGCTTGCCTTAACCACTTGGCGACAGTGCCGAAAGGCTCGGGGCGACGAGCTGAGGTCAGTTTAACGGATCGGGGTATGGGCGTCAAGGCGAGTTGAAGGTGTGGCGGCCTGGCCAGAAACGGCCTGCCGGCGGGTTCTGAGACGGGTGACGAGCGGCTGAGGAGAAGGCGTGCGCCTGATCTTGATCAACGACGTGGTGCCGGGGTCGAGGCTCGGCAAGACCCTGTATCGGGAGGACGGGCGTGTCCTCCTGCACCGGGGCACCGAGCTCTCCAGCGGCTACCTAGACACCCTGCGCCGCACCGGGTATCCGGCACTCTACGTGCTGGATCCCCACTCGGATGGCCTCCACGTCGCCGAGCCCATCACCGAGCGCACTCGGCAGGAGGCGATCGGCGCCGTGCGGGACACCTTCCGCAAGATTCGCGAGCCGAGCGGGTCCATGAATCAGGACTGGACCAGCCGTCGCATCCTCTACAACACGGCGACCAACATCATCTCGGACCTGCAGGCCAACAAGAACCTCAACCTGCAGGTGGCCGAGCTCCGCACGGTGAGCACCTACGCCTTCAACCACTCGGTCAATGTCACCGTGCTGGGGCTTGCCCTCGGGGAGAAGCTCGGCTATCCCTACGGCAAGCTCGCCGATCTCGCCATGGGCCTCCTCCTGCATGACATCGGCAAGACGGCTCTGCCGGCCGAGCATGCCCACTACCACGAAGGGGCCGAACCCAACACCGACGAGACCTACCGCCAGCATTGCCGGCTGGGGTTCGATTCCCTTCAAAGGCTGGGCAGCTCGATCTCGGGTCCGGCCCGCATCATCGCCCTGCAGCACCACGAACGCTACGATGGCTCCGGCTTTCCGAAGGGGCTCAAGGGCGATACGATCCACGAGTTCGCCCAGGTCGCGGCGATCTGCAACACCTTCGACAACATGATCCACGACCTGGTGGGTGGCCGACCCACCCCGGCCCACCAGGCCATGGAGTACCTGATGGCCTCGGGAGGCTCCCACTTCAACTACCGGATCGTGACGGAGTTCCTCAAGCTGCTGGTGCCCTTCCCGATCGAGAGCGCGGTGCGTCTGAGCAACAAGTCGGAGGGGATCGTCGTCTCGGTCGACAAGACCATCCCGATGCGCCCGACCGTGCTGGTCACGGTCGATCCAGACGGCCGCAACCGGATGCAACCCTACGAGATCGACCTCCGGCAGTACCCCGACATCACGATCATCCACACGCTCTGATCCGCTTGCCGGGTTTCGGATTCCCCTGGCCCCTTCTCCGGCTCCACCCGCGGGGTCTGCTACAATCCGCCCACAAGAAGCAAGGAGGGTGAGCCATCCAGGCTCACTGATCCCCCTCACCCCGACCCTCATCCCCGAGGGGAGAGGGAACCGAGGAAGCCCGATCTCCTGTCGGGCATGCTTTGACCGAGAGGAGGCCGCGATGAAGGGACCGAGCAAGGCGACGGGGATCGGCGGTTCGCTGTTCGAGCGGAGCCGGCGCATGGACAAGCGAGCCCAGATCGGAGAGGGGGTCCGCGAGCAGTACGAGGACCTGCCCCATCGCTTCCGCGCCGCCCCCGAGATCCGGGGTGAGGTGGCCATCTGTCCCACCTGCCACGCGATTTACCGTCCCAAGGGATGGCGCTTCGACGAGCCCGAGTACCAGCGTCTCGTGGCGAATCCGAGCGTGGAGCGGCTGGAGTGCGGGGCGTGTCAGGCGATCGCCCGGGGCGACTCCTACGGGACGCTGCACCTCGACCTCACGGGGCTCGCGCGCCACGCCGAGCAGATCCGCCAGACGGCCGTCAATGAGGCCACCCGGGCCCAGGCGGTCAATCCGTTCCATCGGATCGTCCGGCTCGACCAGACCCCGGAGGCCATCTCGATCGAGACCCTGACCCCGTTTCTGGCCCATCGGATCGCCCGGGCGCTCGTGAAGGCCATCCACGGCACGGTCGCCGACTCGGACTACGCCCCGGGCTCTCCCTATGCGCGGGTGCGCTGGGGCCGGATGGCGGGGCCGGATTCGCCTAAAGCAAAGGGATGAGGCCCGACAGCAGGGCGCGGGCCTTGCCCGCGCTCTCCTTGACCGTGGCGAGGATCTCGGTCTCGGTGGCGTGGCGCTCGAGGTCCGGGCGGGCCATGTCCGAGATGAGGGCCAGGCCGAACACCGAAAGGCCCATGTGGGCGGCCACGATCGCCTCGGGAACGGTCGACATGCCGATCGCGTCGGCCCCGATCGTGATCAGGTGCTGCAGCTCGGCTGGGGTGAAGAAGGCCGGGCCTGCGATGCCGGCGTAGATCCCTTCTTGCAGGGCGAGTCCGTGGCCCTGGGCGACCGTGCGGGCGAGCTTGCGAAGCTCGGCGCGGTAGGCGTCGAACATGACCGGGAAGCGCGGCCCCAGGTCGGGGTCGTTGGCCCCGATCAGGGGATTGTTGCCCGTCAGGTTGAGGTGGTCCGCGATGAGCATGAGGTCGCCGGCCGAAAAGCCCGGGTTGAGCCCCCCCGCCGCGCAGGTGAGCACGAGGGTCTCGACGCCCAGGGCCTTCATGACCCGGATCGGGAAGGTGACCTGCTGGGGGGTGTAGCCCTCGTAGGCGTGAAAGCGACCCTGCATGAGGACGACCGGCTGATCCCCCAGGGTGCCGAAGAGCAGGTTGCCCGCGTGGCCGGGGGCCGTCGACACGGGGAAGTGCGGGATCTGGGCGTAGGGGACCGTGACGGCGCCCTGGACCTCGTGGGCGATCTCGCCCAGGCCAGACCCCAGCACGACCCCCACCCGGGGCCGAACCCCGGCGCGCTCGGACAGGTACCGGGTCGCCTCGGCGCAGCGGGCGCGAGCCTCGAGGACGGCCGGAGGCAGGGTGACGGTGGCCATGGGGGTCTCCTCAGGGGAAGCGAGCGGGGAGAGGGGGATTCGAACCCCCGAGACCGGTTGACCCGGCCTACATTCTTTCCAGGAATGCCTGTTCAACCACTCCAGCATCTCCCCCGGGGCCAAGCCCTCGTTGTCCGGTCGGGGGCCTGCGAGTGCGCCATGTTGGGCTCGAACCAACGACCCGCTGATTAAGAGTCAGCTGCTCTACCAACTGAGCTAATAGCGCGTAGGTGTGAAAGGTGCGCCATGTTGGATTCGAACCAACGACCCGCTGATTAAGAGTCAGCTGCTCTACCAACTGAGCTAATGGCGCGCGGTCCCCGGGATCGGCCCGGGGCGACAACGCAGACCACTATATCGCAAGGCTCGGAGGTTGGCAAGCGACCCGGTCATGGGCCCGTCGCGAGGTCCTGGAGGCGCTCTCGAGCGTGCGTCGAGGCCGGATCGAGCTCCTGGGCCTTGAGGAACATGGGGAGGGCGTCCTTGCGGTTCCCGGCGCCCAGGCACGCCTCGCCCAGGGCCAGGTAGACCTCCGGGTCCTCCGGGTGACGGGCCTGGGCGAGCACCAGGCAGCTGATCGCGAGGTCCGGCAAGCCCCGCGCGAGAAAGACCTTGGCGAGGCCCTGCTCGAGTCCGGCGATCGCCTCCCCCAGCTCCGCCAACCGGTCGAGCACGGCCTGCAGGGGGTCGGTGCGGTCCAAGCGCAAGGCCATGTCCGTGGCGGCGCGCCACGCGAGAACGATCGAGCCGTCGCTCGGGCGATCGGCGGGCAATGGGTGGCCGTCCGTGACCCACGAGAGGGCCATGAGGCTCTGGGCGATGGGGTCGTCCACGACCCGTTGCCACGCCCCTCGGGCCGCGGGCCCGTCGCCGGAAAGCCAGGCGAGCATGCCGCGGTTGAGCCGGGCCCCGCGCGAGTCGGGATGCCGCCTGAGCTCTTCGTCGAGCTCGACCCGGGCCTCTTCGAGTAGCCCATGCCCGAGGAGGCATTCCGCCTTGAGGACCCGGACGTCCGGGCAGGACGGATCCCCCGCGAGGGCCTGATCCCAGTGGGCGATCGCCTCCTGCCAGCGCCCCGCCGCCTGCTCCATGGCGGCCAGGTTCAGGTTCGCCCTCACCTCGTGCGGATTGAGCTCGAGGGCCGAGCGGAAGTGGCTTTCGGCCTCGGTCGCCTCCCCGGCTTCGGACAGGAGGATGCCGAGGTTGACGTGGGTGTTGGCCCGGGGGGTCGTCTCGAGGGCCTTCTTCAGGTGTTCCCGCGCTCTGGTCCGGTCGCCCAAAGCGAGGTGGCAGGCGGCGATCGCCTCGTGGGCCTTCTCCCCCGTGACGGCCGGATCGGTGGGAAAGTCGTGGCGCGCGTCGGCAAGGCTCAGGCAGCGCTCGAACTGGGCGATCGCCCGCTCGTGCTCACCGCTGTCGTGGTGGGCGAGACCTTTGGTGTAGGTCAGGTCGGGAAGGGTCGGGTAGAGGGCGATCGCCTCGTCGAGGACCTGGTGAGCCGTCTTGAAGTCGCGCTTGAGGCGGTAGAGATCGGCGAGGCTGAAGTAGAGGTTCGCGTAGTAGGGGGTCTGAGGCGAGACGCGCTGCCGCTTGAGCAGGGACAGGGCGCGCCGGTAGTACCACTCGGCCTGGTCGAGGCGGTCCATGAGCTTGAGGGCCTCGGCCAGGTTGAAGCAGGCAAACCCGCTGTCGGGTTGCTCGGCCACCTGCCGCTCCAGGAGGGGTAGGTTGCGCTCGCGCTTTCGCTTGGCTTCGCGCCAGTCGGACAGGTAGCCGAGATGGACGATCCGCACGGTGGATGGCTTGAGGGCCATGCCCGTCTGTCGGGCGCTCGCGCTGGCATCCTCGTGGATGCGCCCGGCGTACCGGATGGTCGGCATGTTGCGGAAGAGCCGGAAGGCGGGAGCGTGCTGGGACGAGTAGTCGTGGGCCGAGCCTACCCGGTTTTCGATCACGAGCGAATAACCGGCCACCGAGGCGTCGGACAGAAGGGCCCGGAGGGCCGGTCCATGGCCCGGGGCGAGGCGCTCGTCGGCGTCGAGCACCAGGATCCAGTCGCCCGTGGCGTGGCGCAGGGACTCGTTGCGCGCGGCCGAAAAGTCGTCCACCCACTCGAACGGGATGACCCGGGCGCCGAACCCTTGGGCGATCGCCCCCGAGTCGTCGGTGGAGCCCGTGTCGACCACGACGATCTCGTCGACCACGCCCACCACGCTCGCGAGGCAGTCGGCGAGGCAGTCCGCTTCGTTCTTGACGATCATGCACAGGCTGAGGGTCATCGGCCTCCGGGGGCGCCTTAACAAAGGCTTAAGCGTATCCTCCTGGCCCCGTGTCTATAATGATGACCGAATCTCCTGGCGATCGCCAGGACCTCCGACACAAGAAGGGAGCCGCGTCATCTTGAGAGACCGCCTGGCATGGGGGGCGCTGGCCTTGACGGCCCTGTTCGCGATCGCCCCTGGCGCCCTCGCCGCCGTGCCCGTGGTCAGCGCCAAGTCGGCCATCATGATCGACGGGGTGACGGGCCAGATCCTGTTCGCCAAGAACATCCACGACCGCCGACCGCAGGCCAGCACGACCAAGATGATGAGCGCCCTGGTCGCCATTGAGCGGGGAAAGCTCTCGGACACGGTCGTGGCGAGCACGGCGAGCTCCCTGGTGAACGGGTCGAGCATTTACCTGGTGCCCGGCGAGCGCCTCACCCTCGAGCAACTGCTCTACGGCATGATGCTCAACAGCGGCAACGACGCGACCACGGCCGTCGCCGAGCACATCGCGGGCGACCTGGACCACTTCGTCGCCCTCATGAACCAGAAGGCCCATGAGCTGGGCCTCCAGGACACCCACTACGTCAACCCGCATGGCCTTCCCGTCCCCGGCCATTACTCGAGCGCCTACGACCTGGCCGCCATCGCCCGCTACGCCCTCGCCAACCCGCGCTTCGCCGAGATCGCCGCCACCAAGACCCGCGAGCTACCTGGCAACCAGCGTATCAAGCGCCGGTTGCTCGTCAATCACAACAAGCTCCTCCGCTACTTCCCGGGGGCCTGGGGGGGCAAGACGGGCTACACGACGGTGGCGGGCAAGTGCTTCGTGGGCTCGGCCCGCCGCGACGGGCGGTTCGTGATCGAGGCCCTCATGGACGACCCCAACTGCTGGGCCGATGCCGAGCAGTTGCTCAACTACGGGCTCGACGACTTCCAGTCGGTGCCGGTGGCCCAGGCGGGCGCGACGGTCGCCCAGGTCCCCGTGCGCGGGGGCCAGCGGCCTGCGGTGGGCGCCGTGCTGGGCGCGCCCGTCTCCTTGAGCGTCCCCAAGGGAGGCGATCGCCCCGCGGTCAAGACCGCGTTCCAGGTGACCACCGGCCTGCGCGCCCCGGTCGCGGCGGGCCAGGTGGTGGGCCACTACCAGGTGTTCTCGGGCCCCACCCTGCTCGCCGACATGCCCCTGGTCGCCGCGGAGGCCGTGCCGACCATGGGGCCCGTATGGGGCGCCCTGAGCGGCGTGCTCGGCTGGTTTCTCAAGGGGGGGACTCTCGCCGTGGCCCTCTACGGCCTGGGGCAGTGGTGGCAGGCTCGCCGCGCGCGGGGTCGGCGCCGGGCCAAGAAGCTCTCCGGCCCGGCGCTGCGCTCCTGAGGCCGGTGTGAGCTCGGGGCGTTTTCGCGTATAATTCAGGAACCCATGTTCGAAAGTTTCTCGGCCCGAGCCATCGAGGCCCTCAACCATGCCCGTGAAGAGGCCCGCCGCCTGGAGTTCGTCCAGGTCGACACCGATCACCTGCTCTTGGGCCTGTTGGCCGAAGGTCACGGGGTGGCGGCACGGGCCCTCTTGCGCGAGGACCTCGACCTGCGCAAGGCCCGCCAGGCGGTCGAGACCCTGTACGGGCGGGGCTACATGCACAGCAGCAGCCTCTTCTTCGCTCCCGAGTGCCAGGCGGCCTTCATGGAGGCCGTCGCGATCGCCGAGCGGGTCGATCCCCTGCTCGTCGACACCCAGGACCTGCTTCTCGCCCTGCTCAAGCAGCCGCGAGGAAGGGCCGTCGCCGTCCTGCGCCACGCGGGTATCGACCTCGACCGCATGCATCGCCGGCTCATGGAGGTCCGGGCGCAGGAGCTCCTCAGCCCGTCTCCTCCGACCGAGCGGGCGGTCAAGCCCAAGCACTTCCACCCCCGTCTCTTGACCCAGGCGGGCCAGGCGGTGCACGACCTCGCCCACCAGCTCGCCCAGAGCTTCGGCCACACCCTGGTGGGCACCGAGCAGCTGTTGATCGCCCTCTTGGCCGTCGAAGAGGGCCTTGCCTCGCAGGTCTTGCGCGCCAACGGGCTCACCCGGCTCGACGTCGAGGCGGTCGCGCACCGGGTGATCGGACGCGGCTCGGGCACCCTCAGCGCCAAGCAGGCCATGACCTCTCGCGCCTCGGGGGCCCTCGATGCGGCCTGGCGCGAGGCCCAGGTCCGGGACCACGACCAGGTCGGCACCGGGCACATCCTCTTGGGCCTGCTCGATCTGGACGCAGGCGGGGCGCTCACCATCATGGACTTCCTGCGGCTCAACCTGGGGGGCCTGCAACTGGACGTGACCCAGACCTTCGAGGATGATCCGCGCAACCCGGAGCCCGCTTTCGCGGTGATGGTCGGGCGCGACTGACCCCATGAACCAGGCGACTGCGTGCGAACGCTGGCTGGAGTTCGATCCGGAGGCCCCCGATGCGCTTGACGGGTTCGCCAGCCGGGCACTCTCCGAGCTCTCGGCCCGCGGTGCAAGCTTCTGGCGCAGCGTGGGGCACACCGTCCACCTCGAGCAAACGTGGGGGATCTCGGCGGCCGAGGCCATGGAGGCCCTGCCGACCACCGGCCCCACCGATCCCCGGCGCGGCCGGAACACCCTCTTGCTCGAAGTCGGCCGCACCCTGGTCGGCTTCTTCGTCTTTCATGGCGCCGAGACGCCGCAGGCCATCCGCGGCCTGCGGCTGCCCGCCAAGAGCCTCGCCCTCGCCCTCGATCACGCCCGGCTCAGGCGTCGCGAGGAGGCGATCGCCGAGCGGTTCGACCGGCTGACCAACGCCATGCGGATCCCCATGGTCTTCGTCGACGCGGGGTGGCGCCTCCTGCAGATCAACCAGGCCTTCCGCAGCGCCCATGGGCTGGAGGCGGCGCCAGACCTCGAAACGCTCGATGAGCTGTGGCAGCGGATCGTTTCCCAGTACGCCCCGGGCCTGGCGCAGCACCTGGCGGATTGGCGGCGATCGCCCCTCATGGGGCGGGTCTTCGAGGCCGAGCAGCTGCAGCCCAAGGAGGCCCACCACCGGATCGTCATCACGCCGTTTCCCGACGAGCGGGGCGGCTTCGAGGGCGGGATCATCGGCTTCTACGACATCACCCAGGAGCGGCGCCAGCTGCGCCTGCAGGCCGACTTCATCGACAGCCTGGAGGAGCAGGTCTCGGCGACCAACCAGGACCTGGTCGAGAAGGTGCGCGAACTGGCGCGCGCCAACCAGCGCCTCCTGGAGCTCGACCAGCTCAAGAGCGACTTCATCTCGACCATGAGCCACGAGCTCAGGACCCCTCTCAACCTGATCGTGGGCTTCGCCTCGTTGCTCGAAGAGGGCATCACGGGCCAGCTTCCGGGGGATCCCCTCGAGTGGGTGCGCGGGGTGTTGGCCGCCTCCGAGCAGCTGCGTCGCTTGATCGACAGCATCCTCGACCTGTCCAGGCTGGAGGCCGGACGGTACCCCCTCTACGGGACCTGGCTCGATCCGACCACCCTCGTCTACCAGGCCCTCGACGAACTCAAGGTCCACCCGGAGGCCGAGGGCAAGCGCCTGGTGGCCAAGCTTCCCGACCGCCTGGTCGAGGTCTGGGCGGCCCCCGAGGCCCTTTACCATCACGTGCTCCTCAACCTCGTGGTCAACGCCTTGAAGTTCACGGAGCCGGGCGGGGCGATCGAGGTCGAGGTGGACGTGGCCGACTCCTGGTGGACCCTGTCGGTGCACGACACCGGGATCGGGATCCCCTCCGAGGCGCTCGACCGGATCTTCGAGCGGTTCTACCAGGTCGATTCCAGCTCGACCCGCCAGCACGGCGGCTCGGGGCTGGGGTTGGCGATCGCCAAGGAAGTGGTCGCCCTGCACGGCGGCGCCATCCGGGTGGAATCCCAGCTGGGGGTGGGCTCCCGCTTCACGGTGACCCTGCCGGTCGCCCCCGAGAGCGCCACCCCGAAGGAGGCCGCATGCACCAGCTAGGGCTCACGGCGGCCGAGCTCGCGGGCTTCATGCACGGGCGAGCCGAAACGGCCCTCGATCGCCTCTCCGCCATGCGAAACGCCCACCTCCATGCCGGTTGCGGCCCCGAGGAGGCCGAGCGGCTGGCCACTCTCGAATACCTGCAGGAGTTCGCCACCGACCTGTTGCTCGCGAACAACCGGAAGATCGCCTCCGACCTGGTGCGCCTCGGCGTGATCAGCGGCACCCTCACCGCGGGCGGCGACGCCTCGTTTTGAAAGGGACGGACCATCCCCCATGACCCCACTCATCAGCCTCGCGGGCATGCTCGTGATCCTCGGGATCGCCTTCGCCCTCTCGACCAACCGCCGCGCCATCCGGCCCCGCATCGTCCTGTGGGGGCTCGGGCTGCAGGTGGCCCTCGCCCTGTTCATCCTCAAGACCCCGGTCGGCCACGCCGTCTTCGACAAGCTCGGCGAGGGGGTCACGAGGCTCCTCGACTTCTCGAAGGTGGGCTCGGGCTTCATCTTCGGCAACCTGGTCACCCGGATGGATTCCTTCGGCTTCATCTTCGCCTTCCAGGTGCTGCCCGCCATCGTGTTCGTCGGCAGCCTGATGGGCGTCGCCTATTACCTGGGGGTCATGCAGCTGGTCGTGAGCTTCATCGCCCGGATCATGGTCAAGACCATGGGCACCTCCGGGGCCGAGAGCCTGAGCGCGGCGGGCTGCGTGTTCGTCGGGCAGAGCGAGGCACCCCTGCTCATCCGGCCCTACATCGCCGAGATGACCCGCTCGGAGCTGATGGCCATCATGACCGGGGGGATGGCGACCATCGCGGGCTCGGTCATGGCGGCCTACATCGGCATGCTGGGCGCCAAGTGGGCCCCTCACCTCTTGGCCGCGAGCATCATGGGGGCCCCGGCGGGCCTCGTCATGGCCAAGATCATGGTCCCCGAGACCGAGGAGCCCAAGACGGCGGGCTCGGTCAAGATGGTGGTCGAGAAGACCGAGAGCTCGGTTATCGAGGCCGCGGCCAAGGGGGCCGCCGACGGGATGCACCTGGCCTTCGTGGTGGGGGCCATGCTGCTCGCCTTCATCTCCCTCATCGCCATGCTCAACGCGGCCCTGGGCCTCGCCCACACCTCGATGGAGGCGATCCTGGGCTTCGTCTTCCGGCCCCTCGCCTTCCTGATGGGCGTGCCCTGGACGGACGCGACGACGGTGGGTAGCCTCCTGGGCCAGAAGATCGTCCTCAACGAGTTCGTCGCCTACTCCCACCTCTCGGACATCATCGCGGGCAAGGCGGCGGGTGTCACCCTGAGCCCGCGGGCCACCACGATCGCGACCTACTGCCTGTGCGGCTTCGCGAACTTCAGCTCGATCGCGATCAACATCGGCTGCATCGGGGGGATCGCCCCCAGCCGCCGCGGTGAGCTCGCCCAGCTGGGGCTCAGGGCCATGACCGGCGGGGCGCTCGCCTCGTGCCTGACGGCGACCATCGCCGGGCTGTTGAGCTAGGAGGGGGCCCATGTCGCACGGAATCAGCCTCGTCGGGTTCCTCGCCATCCTCGGGATCGCCACCCTCCTCTCGACGAGCCGCCGCTCGATCCGCTGGCGCACCGTCCTGTGGGGGGTGGGGATCCAGTTCGCCCTCGCCGTGTTCATCCTGCGCACGGCACCGGGCAAGCGGCTCTTCCAGCTCCTGGGGGACGGGGTGACCCGCCTGCTGGACTTCTCCAAGGTCGGCTCGGGCTTCATCTTCGGCAAGCTCGTGACCGACCTGCCAGCCATGGGCTTCATCTTCGCCTTCCAGGTCCTGCCGACCATCGTGTTCATGGCGAGCCTGATCGCCATCCTCTACTACCTGGGCCTCGTCCAGAAGGTGGTGAGCTTCCTCGCCTGGCTCATGACCAAGACCATGGGCACCTCCGGGGCGGAAAGCCTCAGTTCGGCCGCTTGCGTGTTCGTCGGCCAGGTCGAGGGCCCTCTCCTGGTGCGCCCCTACATCGCCGAGATGACCCGCTCGGAGCTGATGGCCCTCATGACCGGGGGGATGGCGACCATCGCGGGCGGGGTCATGGCCGCCTACCTCGGCATGCTCGGCAAGGATTGGGCCCCTCACCTCTTGGCCGCGAGCATCATGGGGGCCCCGGCGGGCCTCGTCATGGCCAAGATCATGGTCCCCGAGACCGAGGAATCGAAGACCATGGGGGGCGTCAAGCTCCACGTCGAGCGATCGGAGAGCTCGGTCATCGAGGCGGCGGCCAAGGGGGCGGCCGACGGGATGCACCTGGCCTTCAACGTGGGGGCCATGCTGCTTGCCTTCATCTCGCTGGTCGCCATGCTCAACGCGGCCCTGGGCCTCGTGCACACCTCGATGGAGCAGATCCTGGGCTACGTGTTCGCGCCCCTCGCCTTCCTGATCGGGGTGCCCCGGAACGAGATGATGATCGTGGGGAACCTCATCGGGCAGAAGCTCGTGCTCAACGAGTTCGTCGCCTACTCGCAGCTCGCGGGCATGATCGGCCACCACCAGCTCAGCGAGCGGGCCGTCACCCTCGCGACCTTCGCCCTGTGCGGCTTCGCGAACTTCAGTTCGATCGCTCAGAACGTGGGGGGCATCGGGGCCATGGCCCCCAGCCGGAGGGGGGATCTGGCCAAGCTGGGCTTGAGGGCCATGCTGGCCGGGGCTCTCGCTTCGTGCATGAGCGCGGCGATCGCGGGGTTTCTGACGTAGGGGCCCTCAGCGGCCCTGGTCGATGAAGTGGGCCTCTGTGGCGTTGCCCACCAGGGCGCTCTTGTAGCCCAAGAGGGCGCTGCGGGAGCTCGTCAGGTTGCGCAGCTCGTAGCCGACGGCGTGGTGCTTCGCCCGGAAGACCCTTTGGTTGGCCTCGTCGAGAACCTTGAGCTGGTTCAAGAGGTCGACCAACTCCTCTCCATTGGCGGGGTGACCACCCTGTTTCAAGAGGGCGCCGGCCCGGTCGAAGCAGCGTTCGCGCTCGTCGAGCAAGACCTGCATCTCGTCCCAGTCGTCCCGGGCGATCGCCGCCCCTTGCTTTCGAGTCAGGGCGACGGCCTCCTGGTAGAGTTGGCGAAGCTCGGCTTCGCGGTCCATGGCTAGGCCGTGGCCTGCGCGGCCTTCAAGGCGGCGACGTTCTTGGCCGCCTGGGCCCATGCCTCACGCAGCTCTTTGAGGTGGGCCATGACGTGCTCCAGGGGCTGGGGGTCCTTGTTCATGTTGGCCTGGATGGTCTGGTTGCGCATGTACTCGTAGAGGTCGAACAGGTTGCGGGCGAGATCCCCGCCCACGTCCATGCGCAGGGTGACCATCAGCTCGGTCAGGATGTTCTGCACCTTGATGCAGTTGGCGTTGGCCGTCTTGACGTCCTTGTTTTGCATGGCGATCTTGGCCGTGTGGCAGAAGCGGATGGCCCCGTCGTACAGCATGAGCAAGAGCCGCTCGGGTGGCGCCGTCTCGATCTGGGTCTGCTGGTACTGGGCGTAGGGGTTGTTCGCCAGGGTCGGGTTCATCTCAGGCGTCCTCCTTTTAGCCCAGGGATCCGAGCTGGGACAGGAATGCATTCTGCTGGGAGTGGAGTTTGGCCACGGCTGAATCCATGGCCGTGAACTGCTGCTGCAGGGTCTTCTGCTTGAGTTGCAGCCGCACCTGCATGTCGGCGATCCGTTGGTCGTAAGTGCGCATCGCCTGGGTGTTCGAGGAGTTGCGGGTCGCGAAGATCCCGCTCGCCCCGCTCACCCCGGTCAGGTAGGTCTTGAACTGCTGGGCCACCCCGGTCGTGGAGGTCTGGAACACGGCCGCCACCGCGTCCGGGTTGGCCGTGAGGGCCGCGGCGAACTTGGTCGTGTCGAACGACAGGTGGACCCGGTCCTGCTTGGTCGTCGAGACCCCCAGGTTGACCAGGGCCGAGTAACCGCTCGAGCCGCCGATGCTGAAGGAGGCGAGGCCCTGCATCCGGGTCTGGATGTTCACCAGGTCGTTGTCGAAGGCGTCGGGCATTCCCTTGGCCGTCGTCGCGGTGATGCTGTCGATCGCCCCGTTGTAGGCGTCGACGAAGGCCTTGACCTTGGCCTGGATGCCAGCCGCGTCGTTCGTGACGTTGAGCGTTTCACGGGTATTGCCCGTGCTGACCGTCTTGGCCGAGATGGTCACCCCCGAGATCACGTTGCTGAAGTCGTTGGTCGGGCTCGAGAGGTCGGCCGTGAAGTCGGTGGCCCCCGTGCTCGCCGTGAAGCCGTTGATCCCCTCGATCCCGATCAGGGCGTTCTGGCCGTTGGTGATCTGCTGGCGGCTGGGGTCGGTGAAGCCGAGGGCCTGCAGGAAGTTGCCCGTCGTGTCGCTCATGGTGATGGCCCCCGACCCGGTCGAGCGCGAGGTGATGGTGTATCGGTCGTTCGCCTGGTTGTAGGTCGCGACCACCCCGGCCGTCGAGGCGTTGATCCGGTCGAGGACGTTCCGGATGCTGTCGGTGCCCGTGTTGTAGGTGATGGTGACCCCGTTGATCTGGAAGCTGCCGGCGCCGCCCGTCGTGATGGCGTTGCTGAGACCCGAGGCGTTGGAGCTGCCGATCCCGACGTTCGGGTTGGAGACCCCGATCCCGCCGCTCGAGACCATGGTCTGGGTGCCGGTGTTGTAGCTCGCCGTGCGCAGGTTCATGACCGAGGCGAAGTTGCTGGTGTCCGAGTTGGAGCCCACGATCAGGCTGGTCGTGCCGGCGGCGGCGGTGAGCACCAGCTTGTTGGCGTTGGCCCCTGAGCCCAGGGCGGCCGTGATCGTGCCCCCGGTCGCCGTCGAGACGGCGTCCATGGCCTGCTGCAGGGTCATGCCGGCCGTGATGGCGACGGTGGCGTTCTGCACGCCCGCACCCGGGTTGTACTGGATGGTGAAGTTGCCCGCCGTCACCGGGGACACCGTGTTGAGCGAGGTGAGGGCCTGCGTGGGGTCGGTGACGGGCTGGCCCGCCGCGACGTTGGTCGAGACGCTGGTCGCGCTCGCCAGCTGGTCGACCCGGATCTTGTAGCTGCCCAGGGCGGCCGCCGAGCTCGCCGTCGCCGACACGACGTTGGCGTTGGTCGTCGAGGCGGTCTTGGCCTTGATGTTGAGGTCGAGCGTGAGGTCCGAGGCCGTGCTCTGCAAGAGCTGGAGCTTGGTGTTGACCGACTGGAAGGCGGCATTCTTGCTGTCCTCGACCGCCTTCTTCTGCCTGAGCTCGACGAGCGGCTGCGACTCGACCTGCATGAGCTGGGCAATCAGGGACTTGGTGTCGATCCCCGACCCGATGCCCCCGATCGATACCAGACTGCTCGTCGAACTCGCCATGGGGATCCCTCGCTAGCTGTGGTGATCCACGATCAACCCGGAGAGCTGCTTCTGGAAGTTGGCGGCCATGTCCACCACCTGCTGGCTCGGGATCTGGCGGATCACTTCGCCGGTGTCCCGGTTGACCACCTTGATGACCGTCTCGTCGGCGTCCTTGCGGATGGTGAAGTTCATCTCGTCGGAGAAGGTGTCGAGCATCTTCGACACCTGGCTCACTGCCGAGTCGAGCAGGTGCTCGCCCACCGCCTTGCCGGCGGTCCCTTCGTGCGCGACGGCCTGCGCCTGGCTCGCCACTTCGGCGGTCTGGGTGCGGTCGCGCTGCGCCTGGGCGTCGACGGGGTTGGGTTGCTGCGCCACGGCCGTGGCTTGAATTCCTTCGATTCGCATGGGGTCCCTCCCTGGTTCCGGGCGGCAGGCCGCCCCTTCAAACTATCGATCCGACAACCATCCACCTTGAGTGTTATACCCGAAAAAAAAGAGCCGGCGGAAAGCCGGCTCTCAGGATCACGGGGACTAGCGCAGCAGGCCGAGGACCCCCTGCGAGGACTGGTTGGCCTGGCCCAACATGGCCGTTGCCGACTGGCTCAGGATCTGGGCCTTGGACATGTTGACGACCTCTCGCGCCATGTCGAGGTCGCGGATCCGGCTGTTGGCCGCGTTGATGTTCTCCGACTGGATGCCCAGGTTCTGGATGGTGTTCTGGAGGCGGTTCATCGTGGCGCCCAGGCTCGCGCGCTGGGTGCTGATCACCGTGAGGGCCGAGTCGATGTTGGTGATGGTCGTGCTCGCCGACCCCGAGCTCGACACGTCGATGTTGCCTGTCTGCAGGGTGAGGGCGGTGCTCGTCGCCGTGCCGATCGTGACGTTGAGCGTCTGACCGGAGTTCGCCCCGATCTGGAAGGTCAGACCACCCGAGGCCTGGGAGCCATCCAGGAGCTTCTTGGTGTTGAAGTCGGTCGCGTTGGCGATGCGGTCGAGCTCCGAAGAGAGCTGGCCCATCTCGGTCGAGATGTTCGAGCGGTCTGCCGTCGTGAGGGTGTCGTTGGAGGCCTGGACCGCCAGCTCCCGCATGCGCTGCAGGACGCTCTGGGTGGTCGAGAGGGCGCCTTCCGCCGTCTGCAGGAGCGAGACGCCGTCCTGGGCGTTGCGTGAAGCCTGGTCGAGGCCTCGGGTCTGGCCCTCCATCTTCTGGCTGATGGCGAGGCCCGCGGCGTCGTCGGCCGCGCCGTTGATCCGCAAGCCCGAGCTCAAGCGCTGCAGGCTCTTGCTCAACATGTCGTCGTTGCTCTGCAACTGACGATGGGCGTTGAGGGCGGCCACGTTGGTGTTGATCCGAAGGGACATGAGTTACCTCCTTGTGGTTGAAGCGGAACAATCCGTGTTCCTGCTGTCCGTGACCCATTTCCGCCGTTCGACGAGCGAACGGACACGGCCCGGTGTGGTGAGGGGCCTGGAAATGCCGGCGAAGGCGCCGCCGCGCCTGGTCAAATCGCCTTTCGGTTGAGAAGGTCCGGGCCCGCCGGGCAAAGCCAAGCGAGCGCATATTCCTACTATACCCGCTTTTTCGAAAAAACAAGCGACCGGCCCTCAAGTTTTTCGAGGGCCGGTCGAAAGGGAGGCCTCAGCGCAGGAGCGAGAGGACCATCTGCGGGCTGCTGTTGGCCTGGGCCAGCATGGCCGTCGCCGACTGGCTCAGGATCTGCGACTTGGAGAGGGTGGTCACCTCGCTGGCCATGTCGAGGTCGGTGATGCGACTCTTGGCCGCATTGATGTTCTCCGATTGGATCCCCAGGTTCTGGACGGTGTTCTGGAGGCGATTGACGGAGGCCCCGAGGCTCGCACGCTGGGTGCTGACCTGGGTGATGGCGCTGTCGATGTTGGTGATGGTCGTGCTGGCGGCCCCGGTGCTCGAGACGTCGATGTTGCCGGAATTGACGGTCAAGGCCGTGCTCGAGGCCGTCCCGATGGTGATGTTGAGGTTCTGGCCGCTATTGGCCCCGATCTGGAACGTCAGACCACCGGCCGAGAGGCTACCATCCAGCAGACGCTTGGTGTTGAAGTCAGTGGCCGTGGAAATCCGATCGAGCTCGGAGGAGAGCTGGCCCATCTCGGTCGAGATGTTCGAGCGGTCCGAGGTGGTGAGCGTGTCGTTGGCCGCCTGGACGGCCAGCTGCCGCATGCGCTGCAGGATGCTCTGGGAGTTGGACAAGGCCCCTTCGGCCGTCTGGAGCATCGAGATGCCGTCCTGGGCATTCTGGCTCGCCCGGTCGAGCCCGGTGGTCTGGGCCAGCATGGTTTGGCTGATGCCGAGGCCGGCGGCGTCGTCGGCCGCGCTGTTGATGCGCAGCCCGCTCGCCAATCGCTGGAAGCTCTTGCTCAGCGCCTGATCGTTCATCATCAGGTAGCGGTGGGCCGTCAGGGCGCTCATGTTGGTATTGATGCGCAGAGCCATAGGATCCCTCCCCTCTCAAGGCGGAACGATCCATGTTCCTGCAGCTTCGCTCGCCCTCCCTCCGGTCGCCTCTTGCGAGCGGAGCGGCCACGCGGGCCTCGGGGGTCGGCAAAGGGTGGTTTCGCGCCGGAGCGATCCGTGTCCGGGCTGCCTGGCCTCGGGCCGGCAGCAGGAAACAACCGTTGACATTATACCCGGAGGGGCGGGAGTTGGGTCACGAATCCGATTGGATTCGGTTTCCGGGGGGTGATCCGATTGTTGGGCGGGAATTAAGCGGCGCTCGTGCTAGGAAGGCTCGCCTTCCGGGCATTGCTAGGAGTGCAGGAGCTGCAGGATGGCCTGGGGTGCCTGGTTGGCCTGTTGCAGCATGGCCGTCGAGGACTGTTCGAGGATCTGGTGGCGGGACAGCTCGACCACCTCGCTCGCCATGTCGAGGTCGACGATCCGGCTGCGCGAGGCGTTGAGGTTCTCGCCCTGCACCCCCAGGCTCGCGTAGGTGCTCTGGATGCGGTTGACGGCGGCCCCCAGGCTGGCCCGCTGGGTGCTGATCTGGGTGATGGCGCTGTCGATGTTGGCGATGGTCGTGCTGGCGGCCCCGCTGCTCGAGATGTTCAGGTTGCCGGCGTTGACCGTGAGGGCGGCCGCCGTGGCCGTCGGGATCGTGACGTTGAGGTTGAGGCCGTCGTAAGCCCCCAGCTGGAAGGTCAACCCCGTGGTCGCCAACGAGCCGTCCAGGAGCTTCTTGGCATTGAAGTCGGTCGAGCTCGCAATCCGATCGATCTCGCTCGAGAGGGCGTTGAGCTCGAGGCTGATGTTCGTCCGGTCGGGGCTCGACAGGGTATCGTTGGCCGCTTCGACGGCGAGCTCGCGCATGCGCTGCAACAGGGCCTGGGTCTGGCTGAGCGCCCCTTCGGTCGTCTGGAGGAGCGAGATCCCGTCCTGCGCGTCCTGCTTGGCCTGGTCGAGGCCCCCGATCTCGGCCTGCATGCGCGTCGCGATGGCGAGCCCCGCCGCGTCGTCGGCCGATCGGTTGATCCGGTAGCCACTCGACAACCGTTGCAAGGACGCATTCAAGGCGTCGTCATTGGTTTGCAGGTTGAGGTGGGCGTAGAGGGACGCCAGGTTGGTGTTGATGCGCAATCCCATGGGATCGGGTCCTCCTCGCGGGCCGACGGCCTACGAGAGATCCATCGGCCCCGCGAGGCGGATCTTGAAGGGCTCAGGCGATGATCGAGGCCCCGAGTTTGGCCAGCTGGCGGCGCGGATAGGGGGCGTAGGGGGCGAGCTCGACCGCCTTGGCAAACATGACCTTCGCGTCCGTCGGGTTCCCCAACGCGAGGCAGGTGTCGCCGAGGGCGACGTAGATGCCCGCGTCCTTGGGGTTGTTCGCCTGGGCTCGCAAGTAGCACTGCAGGGCCTCCTGATGACACCCCTGGCGCCCCAGCACCTGTCCCATCGCGATGTCCAGCCCCGGCACCAGACGGCCCAGATCCTCCAGCCGGGGCAGCAAGAGGTTGAGGAACGGCCGGTTGGCGGTCGTCAGCGCAAGCTCGAGAGCCGCCCCCCAGACCCGCGCCAGGTCCCCGTCGGAGGGACGCGGCTCGGGGAGGTCCTCTCCCGCAAGGACGCCATGCAGGGCCACGAGCGCCTGGGCGTCGGTCTCGTCCGGGACCCGGGACCAGGCCGAGAGCGCGGCGTCGTCGTCCCCCCGCATCCACTGGCACAGCCCCAGACTGAGCCATGCGTTGGCTCGCTCAGGCCGCTGCTCGGCTTCGGCGCTCAGGTCGGCGATCGCCTCGTCCCAGCGCCCCAAGCGCATCAGGGTCTCGGCCCGCATGAGGCGCGCGTCCGCCATCTCGGGGTCCAGCTGCATGGCGTGCTCCCAGGCGTCCAGGGCCTCCTGGTACTTGCCCAGCCGGTAGCTGATGGTCGCCAGGTTGATCCAGGCCCGCAGCTCGGTGTCGTCCAGTTCGAGGGCGGCCACGAAGCAATTCAAGGCCTCGGACAGCTCGTCGTCCTGCAGGTGGAGGATGCCCAGGTTGGTGTAGTGGCCCGAGTCGGGGGCGGGGTTCAGATCGATGGCCTTTTTGAGGAACTGTTTGGCCTTCGTGTTCTCCCCCAGCTTGGCGTAGCAGACCCCCAGGGCGTTGTTCGCCTTGTGGGAGGTGACGGCCGGATCGGTTCCCCCGGCATGGACCGTTCCCTTCATGGTGAGGCATCGCTCGAACAGTGGGATTGCCGAGCGGTAGTCCTCGGCATCCAGGTAAGTGAAGCCCTTGGTGTAGTGAAGGTCCGGGAAGTCCGGATAGATCGCGATCCCCTCGTCCAGCACTTCGTGGGCCCGCGGGAAATTCTTGGTCTGCCGGTAGAGGTCGCCCAGGTTGAAGTACAGGTTGGCATAGAAGGGGATGGCCGTGCTCGCGTTGCTCGCCTTGAGGCCTGCAAGGGCCTTGACGTAGTTCGCTTCGGCCTCGTCGAGCCGCTCCATCATCTTGAGGGTCTGGCCCAGGTTGAAGTAGACGTACGGGTTGTCGGGCTCGAGCTCTGCCTGGCGCTCGAGCATGCCGAGGTTGCGGTTGAGCTTGTCCCGGCTGTCCATCATGTCGGAGGTGTAGCCGAGGTGGACGATCTGCAAGTCGCACCCGGCCGTGATGAACCCCGCGCGCTGGACCGAGAGGATCACCTGCTCGTGGATGATCCCCTCGTAGCGGATCTCGGGCCGGTTGCGGAACAGCCGGAAGATCGTGGCGAGCTGGCAGTTGTCGCCCTCGCCGTCCTTGACCTTGTTCTGGATGTTGAGGGCGTATCCCCCGATGTTCGGCATGCCGAGCCATTTTGGCAGGCGGTCGAGGTGGTCCGGTTCGAGCCGCTCGTCGGCGTCGAGCACCAGGATCCAGTCGCTGGTCGCCTTCTCGAGGGACGCGTTGCGGGCGGCCGAGAAGTCGCCGTTCCATGGGAAATGGAAGATTCGGGCCCCGAAGCGCTCGGCGATCTCGAGGGTCCGGTCCGTCGAGCCCGTGTCGACGATCACGATCTCGTCGACCACCCCGCGCACGCTCTCCAGGCAGCCCTCCAGGAACCGCTCCTCATTCTTGACGATCAGGCACAGGCTCAGGGTGGGTCGGGTCGGCCGGGCCAGCTTGAGCAAGTACTCGAGCTCGGGACGGACCGTCTCCCCGGCCTCCTTGATCTGTCGAATGGCCTCTTCCAGGCTGTTCCTGGCGGAAGGGTGCTCGGGGCGCAGCTCGAGGACCCGGCGGAAGAACACCTCGGCCTCGGCGAACCAACCGAGCTTGAACATGACGACCCCCAGGGCGTTGAGGGCGTCCACGTCGTCGGGGCGCAGCTCGAGCACCCGCTGCAGGGCGATCACGGCCTTCTGGTACTCGTCCTGCTGGACCCGCACGATGGCGAACTGCAGGAACAGTTCGGCGTTCTCCGGGTCCTTCTCCAGGGCCGCCAGGAAGTGTTTGGCGGCCGCTTCCAGGTCTCCGGCGTTGAAGGCCCTTTGGGCGGCCATGACCGCTTGATCGCGGGTCAGGGCCTGGGGGGTGGACTTGACGATCTTGAGAGCCATGCCGGTTCCTTTCAGCCGAGGGAGATTGCCAGCCTCGATCGGGGCCCCAGCGGGGCCCCGTATGGAGTCATACCCGGAATGGGCGATCAGGCCGAGGCACAGATCGCCTGGGGACGAGCCAGGGCGACGAGGTACTCGAGTTCGGGGGCGATGGTGTCGCCGTTGTCCCGGACCTGGCGCATGGCCTCGAGCAGGCTATTCTTGGCGGCCGGGTGGTCCGGCTTGAGCTCCAGCACCCGGCGGAAGAAGACCTCGGACGCCGCGTGCCAGCCCAACGTGTACATGATGACTCCCAGGGCGTTGAGGGCGTCGGGCTGGTCGGGGCACAGCTCGAGCGATCGCCTGAGCGCGATCACGGCCTTGTCGTACTTGGAGTCCTTGAACAGGATCACGCCGAGCTGCAGGTAGGCATCGGGATCCTGCTCGTTCATCTCGAGGGCCTGCAGCAGGAATTTGGCGGCGCGTTCTAACTCGCCGTGGGCGAAGGCCCGCTGGGCGGCCAGCATGGCTTGCTCACGGGTGGCGGCCGTGGGGCTGGATTTCACGATCTTCAGGGCCATGCGGCCCTCCTTTCTCAAAACGGGGCCACGATCTGGTTTCGGCGGGGAACGGCCGGACTTGAGGATCGGCGGTGGCCGGGCGCATAGCCAGGCCACCCTGGCTCCGCTAGAATGGGGCAGCGAGGCCGTTTGAAAGGAAAGGTGAGCGTGAACGAGAAGCGCCCTGCCAAGGTCAGCGTCATCCTGGTGACCCGGGACCGGTCGGACGAGCTGCGCGGAGCGCTGGAGAGCCTTTCAGCCCAGTCATGGCGCGACTTCGAGGTGGTGGTCGTCAACGACGGCGGTTCGCCGGTCGAATCGGTGCTCGAGGGCTTCTCCGACCTGGAGTGCCGCCTCATCACGCTGCCGCACACCCGGGGGGCGGCGGCGGGCCGCAACCGGGGAGCCCGTGAAGCCCGCGGGGAGTGGCTGGCGTTTCTCGACGACACCGGTCGCTTTGGAGCTGACCACCTCGAGGCCCTCCTGGCGCTCCGGGATCGAGGCGAGGTCGTGCGCTACGCGGACGCCCACGAGGTCCTGCTGACGGATGCGGGGCGCGAGGCCTCGCGCTCGGTGCGCTACTCGCAGGAGTTCGACGCCGATCGACTGCTTCTCCATCCCTACATCCCCCTGGTGGCCTCCCTCGTGCGGAAGGACGCCTTCGAGCGGGTCGGGGGCTTCGACGAGCAGCTGCGGCGAGGCGAGGACTGGGACCTGTGGATCCGCCTCGCCGATCAGGGCCCCTTCGTCCACCTGGCGGCGCCGACGGCCGAGGTCCGGCTGCGCCCCGACGAACCGGCCCCGCTGTCAGGACCCGACGGGCTCGAGGTGCGGCGGCGATTGGCTCAAAAGCATGCCGACGGCCTCGCCGACAAGCCCTACCTGAGGACCCTTCAGCGCTCCCAGTGGCGCCGCCTGGAAAACGAGCTTGCGGGACGCCGCTTCGACCTCGGGGTGGTGCTGGTCGCCCGCCATGACGGGGCGGAGGTCCGCCGGGCCCTCGAGTCGCTCGCCGCCCTCCTCCCGCCCGACCTCGCGTGCCAGGCGCTCGTCGCGGACGACGCCTCGCGATCCGACACCACGGGGCCGCTCGTCGATCTGCCCATGGATCCCCTGGTCTTTCGCAGCGACGAACCGATGGGCCTCTCGCAGGCGCTCACGCAGGCCGTCGAGCTCGTCTCGGCCCCGTGGTGCCTGGTCCTGGAACCGACCACGCGCCTCACGTCCGCCGCGCTCGAAGCCTTGCTCGCGGCCGTCGCGGCCCATCCGGGCCTCGCGGCGGTGGGGCCCGGATGGGACGACCTGATGGACCGCACGGCCGAGCGTCCGACCCTCGACGTGGCCTGCATGCTGGTTCGGACCGAGCCCTTCCGGAAGCTCGGGGGCTTCGATCCGTCGTACCAGGCGGGCTACTGGGACGACGACCTTGCCATGCGCCTGACCGTCGCGGGCTGGTCGACCCGCTCGCTCGCGCTCGCGGTCGAGGCCGATCGGGCGATCGCCCGCCGCCGCCGCCAGGATCCCATGGACCGCTCCCGCTTCGCCCACAAGTGGGGGGACTGGATGGGGGACCTTCCGGCCGCGGTCGATCCGACCAGCGATCCGCCTCGCTACAGCCTGGTGGCTCTCACCTACAACCAGCTGGATTACACGCGCCTGTTCGTCGAGAGCGTCCTCGCCCACTCGACCGAGCCTTACGAGCTGATCCTGGTCGACAACGCGTCCGTGGACGGGACCCCCGACTACCTGCGGGACCTCGCCGCGCGCCACCCGCAGGTCCGGATCGTCCTGAACCAGGAGAACAAGGGCTTTGCCGGAGGGTGCAACCAGGGCGTCGCCCTGGCCCGCGGCGAGTTCGTCGTCTTTGTCAACAACGACACGGTCGTGACCCACCGCTGGCTGGAGCGGTTCAGCTGGATCTTCGCGTCGGACCCGGCCATCGGGATCATCGGGCCCCTCTCCAACCACGTGGCGGGTCTGCAGCTCGTCCGGCCCGTGCCGTACGACGAGGAGGACCAGGACGCCATCCAGGAGTTCGCGGCCATCGTGCACGCCAACCGGCGGCGCGAGGGCTGCTACGCGGTCAGGGTGATCGGCTTCTGCATGCCGGTCCGGCGCTCCGTCCTCGAGCAGATCGGGGGCTTCGACCTGAGGTTCGGGATTGGCAACATGGAAGACGACGACCTGTGCATGAGGGCCCGCAAACAGGGCTACAAGGTCTGGATCGCCAACGACGTCTTCATCCAGCACTACGGCAGCAAGTCCTTCAAGGCCGTGCGGCTCGACTACAAGGCCCTGATTGCCCGGAATCTCGCGATCTTTTGCGACAAGTGGCAGGTGCCCCAGGAGCGGCGCGGGGACAGCAGTTACAACTACGAGTGGATCATGGCCCAGCCGCTGGACCCCGAGCAGCAGGTCGTTCCAATCCTGACCCCGGAGGTGCCTCCGATCCCGATCGACGGGGCCCACGGGCTCGTGATCCTGGCCATCCCGGACTGGGAACGGGATCGGGACGCCCTCGCTCGCCTGTTCAAGGCCTACGCCGAGGCCTTCCGCCCCGCCGACGACGTGAGCCTGGTTCTCTGGCACGATCCCACCCGGGGACCGGAGGTCGAGGCGATCGGGGCCCTGCTCGAGGAGATCCTGGAGCACGAGGGGATCCCGGCAGAGACCCTGCCCGATGTGATCCTGCATGCCGAGCCGCTCGGTCCGTTGCGGCTCGGGGGGCTATACCGGGCGGCCCATGCACTCTGCGTCCTGGGGAAGAGCCCCCGGACGGCCGAGGCTGAGGCCTGCGGAATCCCTTGCCTCGTGGCTCCTACGGCCGCCGAGCTCAGGGGGTTGCTGGCCGCCGTACCCTGATCAGCCAGCCGGAGTCCGGACGGTCAGGGTGAGGACCTGTCCCCCCCGGGCGAGAACGCCGTCGACCATGCGCTGGTCGTCGGCGTCGAACGGCAGGTAGAAGCGGCGGTGGAGGGCGCGGGTGCCCGTGACGAACGAGGTCGGGGCGAGCCCGTCGGGGCGGCGATCGCCCGTCGGGGTCGATCTCCAGGCAACCAGACCGATCTCGGGATCGCGGGCGATCGGCGCCGTGAGCTCCGAGAGCCAGCCTGGTTCGAGCGTCCCCAGGTCCGCCGGGTCGAGCAGGACGACGGTGCTGGACCGGGTGAGCGCGACGCCGAGGGCCCTCGCCTGCGAGGAATCGGGAGCCAAGGCGATGCGCCAGGCGAGCTCCGCGGGCCTCGCGGGAGGTTCGTTCAGGATGAGGATCAGCCGGTGCGGTTCCGGGGTGATGGGGCCCAGGGTCTCGAGCCCGTGTGCGAGGCTCTCGTCGAACCGGTCCGCGACGACCACGAGGTCCGTGGCCGCGGGGTCCCACCCCGAGGTCAGGGAAGGGAACGCGCCGGGATCGGCCAGGATCGAGAGCCCATAGCGGCCTGCTTCGGCAACCAGCTCGGGATCCAGGTCGGGTGACGCCCACAGGGAGTCGCAGGCCTCGAAGAGCTCGACGCGGCCCGCCCGCCGGTCCGGATCGGAGACGATCACCTCGATCTCGGCGAAGGGACCCGCCGGGTCCCGTCCGGCCGTCCGGCAGGCCCGCTCGACCAGGTCGGGCAAGCGCTCCACGAGGTGCGGGGCGATCCAGGCGACCAGGGTCACCGGGGCCTCGGGGGGGACCGCGCGCAGGTAGTGCCCGAGCAAGCCCTCGAACCTGGCGAGGTCGTGGACCGGCACCAGGAGGCGGAGCTGGTTGCGGCGGGCCATGCGGGTGATGGTCGGGTTGCGGGTCAGCCACTCTTCGTAGTCGTCCATCATGCGGCGGGATTCCCGACGGCTCAGGTCCTTGTTGCCGTGCTCGATGCCCTGGGGGTTGAGGTAGTACATCCCGAGGATCTCGGGGACCCGACGCATGGGGTGGACGAGGGCCACCCGGCACCAGAATTCGTAGTCTCCCGCGCTCTTGAAGCGTTCGTCGAAGTAGCCCAGCTCGTCGTGCAGCGACCGGCGCCACATGGGCTGCGGGCCCATGAAGCAGCCCGTGAGCAGGTAGTCGAGCTGGTATTCGACGAACTGGTGGGCCCCCACGGCGTGCTCGGGGCCAAAGGGGGCGTTGGCGGTCTCGGAGATCAACAGGTCGGCGTAGACCAGGGCGATCTCGGGATCGGCCTCGAGCGCCCTCGCCATGGTCTCCAGGGCCAAGGGGTGGTGCCGATCGTCCGTGTTGGCGTTGGTGAGGTAGCGCCCGCGGGCCATGCGGATCGCGCGGTTCCACGCCTTGTAGAGGGGTTCGCGCTCGGTGCGGACGTAGCGAACGTTGGGGTGGCGGGCCTGGAACTCCCGGGCGATCGCCCCTTCGTTCTCTTGGCTGCCGCTGTCGATCACGAGGATCTCGAGGCGATCGCCCAGGGTCTGGGCCACGAGGTCCTCCAGGCAGCCCCGGAAAAACCGCTCGGAGTTGTAGGTCGACACGATGGCCGAGACGATCGGATCTGGTTGCGACACCGGCATGCCCTCCCGCACCCCCCACCATGCCCGTCGCACTGCCCGATCAAACCCCCCGGCGCCCGGCGAAGGGCTTCTCAGGCGCGCGGGAGTGTGGTTGGATGAAGGGGCCTTAAAGGCCCGGCCCGGTCGCGCCGACATGGGCCATGGAACGGCCGGCGCTGGAAGGCAATGGGACTTCGGTGGATCTGACTGGCAAGAAACTCCTCGTCACCGGCGCCGATGGCTTCATCGGCTCGCACCTCGTGGAAACCCTGATCCGCACGGGGCATGACGTGCGGGCCTTTGCCTGCTACAACTCCTTCAACTCGTGGGGCTGGCTCGATCACCTGCCCCCGGACATTCGCAGGGAGCTCGACGTCTTTACGGGCGACATCCGCGACCCCTACGGGGTCAAGACGGCCATGACGGGCTGCGCGGTCGTCTTCCACCTGGCCGCCCTGATCGCGATCCCCTACTCGTACCACTCACCCGCCACCTACGTGGACACCAACATCCACGGGACCCTGCACGTCGTCCAGGCGGCCCGCGAGCTTGCGGTCGAGAAGGTCGTCCACACCTCGACGAGCGAGGTCTACGGGACGGCGCGCTTCGTCCCCATCACCGAGGACCATCCCCTCCAGGGGCAATCCCCCTATTCCGCCTCGAAGATCGGGGCGGACCAGCTGGCGCTGTCCTACCACCGCTCCTTCGGCACTCCGGTCGCCGTGATCCGGCCCTTCAACACCTACGGGCCCCGGCAATCGGCCCGCGCCGTCATCCCGACCATCATCACCCAGCTGGCGAGCGGCCGGCGCCTGCAGCTGGGCGCCCTCCATCCGACCCGCGACTTCAACCACGTCTCCGACACCGTTCAGGGGTTCCTGGCGATCGCCCGCTCGGACCGATCGGTCGGGGAGGTGATCAACGTCGGCAGCAACTTCGAGGTTTCGATCGGAGAGACGGCCCGCCTGATCGCCGATGTCATGGGCGTCCCGTTCGACGTCGCGGCCGATCCGGAGCGCCTGCGTCCGGAGAAGAGCGAGGTGGAGCGCCTGTGGGCCGACAACACCAAGGCCCGAGAGCTGCTCGGCTGGCAGCCCGCCTACGGGGGGGCGGACGGGTTCCGGAGGGGCCTGGCCGAGACCATCGCCTGGTTCACGGACCCCGCCCACCTCGCCCACTACAAGAGCGACCGCTACAACCTATGATGACCCGCACCCTGTCCGAACGAGTCGTGGCGGCGCTGCGGGCCGTCCTGCCGGACGATCGGCCCGAGATCGCCCTCCACGAACCGCTCTTCACCGGCAACGAATGGGCCTACGTCAAGGATTGCCTGGACACGGGCATGGTCTCCTCGATCGGAGGGTACGTCGACCGGTTCGAAGCCGAGCTCTCCCGGATCACGGGGGTCCGCCACGCCGTCGCCGTCGTGAACGGCACGGCTGCCCTGCACGTGTGCCTGAGGCTCGTCGGGGTCCAGCCGGGCGACGAGGTCTTGCTGCCGGCCCTGACCTTCGTCGCGACGGCGAACGCCGTCTCCTACTGCGGGGCGAGCCCCCACTTCGTCGACAGCGAGGAGGGGTCGCTCGGGGTCGATCCGATCCGGCTCGAGGGGTACCTGGAGGCCATCGCGAGCCTGCGGCCCGAAGGGTGCTTCAACCGGCAGACGGGCAGGCGGATCAAGGCGCTCGTGCCCATGCACACCTTCGGGCACCCCGTCGACCTCGACCCGATCGCCGACCTCTGCGAACGGTACCGGCTGGAGCTGGTCGAGGACGCGGCCGAATCCCTGGGAAGCCTGTACAAGGGGCGGCACACCGGGAATTGGGGCCGCATGTCGGCGCTCAGCTTCAACGGCAACAAGCTGGTGACCACGGGGGGCGGGGGGGCCATCCTCACCTCCGATCCGGAGCTCGCCCGCGCGGCCAAGCACCTGACCACCACGGCGAAGCTGCCGCACCCTTGGGCCTACACCCACGACGCGATCGGCTACAACTACCGACTGCCCAACCTCAACGCCGCGCTGGGCTGCGCCCAGCTCGAGCAACTCGACGGGTTCCTCGTTCGCAAGCGGGCCCTCGCGGACGGGTACCGGGCCGCCTTCGCCGGCCTGGAAGGGATCCGGTTCGTCACCGAGCCCTCGTTCGCCCGCAGCAATTATTGGCTCAACACCCTGCTCCTGGACGAGGCCCAGGCCACCGAGCGCGATCGCCTGCTCGAGGCGACGAACGCGGCGGGCCTCATGACCCGCCCGGCCTGGACCCTGATGCCTCGTCTGCCCATGTTCCACGACTGCCCGCGCATGGAGCTCGTGGTGGCCGAGGGCCTCGAGCGGCGCCTGATCAACATCCCGAGCAGCGTGTGGCTCGGAGAGCGCCATGTCCGGGCGTAAGGTCTGCGTCGTCACGGGATCCCGGGCCGAGTACGGCCTACTCTACTGGCTCATGAAGGAGATCCAGGCCGACCCTGACCTCGACCTGCAACTCGTCGCGACCGGCATGCACCTCTCGCCGGAGTTCGGGCTCACCTACCGGGTGATCGAGGAGGATGGCTTCCGGATCGACCAGAAGGTCGAGATGCTGCTCTCCAGCGATACCCCGGTCGGCGTGACGAAATCCATGGGCCTGGCGACCATCGGGTTCGCCGAGGCCTTCGAACGCCTGAAACCTGACATCCTCGTCCTCCTCGGCGATCGGTTCGAGGCCCTGGCGGCCGCCCAGGCCGCGATGGTGGCCCGGATCCCCATCGCCCACCTCCACGGCGGCGAAACGACCGAAGGGGTCATCGATGAGGCCATCCGGCATGCGATCACCAAGATGGCCCATTTCCACTTCGTGGCGGCCGAACCCTACCGGCGCCGGGTGATCCAGCTGGGCGAACAGCCCGAACGGGTGCTGAATGTCGGCGCTCCTGGCCTGGACGCCATCAACCGAACCCAGCTCCTGACCCTGAGCGAACTCGAGCAGGCCCTCGCGTTCGCCGCGGGGAACGAGTTCTTCCTGGTCACCTATCACCCGACCACCCTCGGCCCGTCCCCGCAAGAAGGGCTGGACAGCCTCTTGCAGGCGCTGGATGCCTACCCGGAAACCAAGATCATCCTCACCAAACCGAACGCCGATCCCGGGAATCGCGGCCTCATCAGCCGGCTGGAAACCTATGCGAGCCAACAACCCCATCGCGTCTACTTGAGCGCCTCCTTGGGACAGCGGCTCTATCTGAGCGCCATGGCCCATGCGAGCCTGGTAGTCGGCAACTCATCCAGTGGCCTCATCGAGGCGCCCGCCCTGAGAACGGCCTCGATCAACATCGGATCGAGACAGGATGGGCGGCTCAGGGCGAGTTCGGTGATCGATTGCGAGGAAGCCTGCGACGCCATCGTCCAGGCGATCGCCCATGGCTTATCCCAGCCGCATCAAGCGGCCTGCGAGGCGGTCGTCTCGCCCTATGGCAGCGGGAACACTGCCAAACGCATCGCCTCGTTCCTTTCCGCGGCGAATCTGGACGGGGTTCTCCGGAAGAAGTTCCATGACTGGCCCTAGCGAGGAGACGATGGACAACCAGAAACAGGCCTGGGATGACTCGTTCGCCCGGAAGGAGAACTTCCTGTTCCACCCCAATGAGGAGGTGATCCGGTTTGCCTCCCGGCACCTGCGAAAGCAAACAGGCCTCCGGGAATTCAGGGAAGTCTCCTCCCTCGACGGACCTGTCCGCCTGTTGGACCTGGGGTGTGGAATCGGACGCCATGTCGTCTTCGCTCACCAGATGGGCCTGGAAGCCTACGGCATCGATCTGTCCGAGGTGGCCATCCGGACGGCTCGGCAATGGGCGACGGAGATCGGGGCTGCGGCGCTCGAAGCGCGCCTGGTGCAGGGCGATCTACGGCGGCTTCCCTGGGCCGATCGCTTCTTCCCCTACGTGGTCAGCCACGGGGTGCTCGACAGCATGCCCTTCGCCTTGGCCCAAGAAGCCATGCAGGAAGTCGCGCGCGTCATGTCGGTGGGGGGCCTCTTCTACTGCGACCTGATCTCGGGGGACGATGCCGCTCATGCCCGCGAGTACGCGGGCGAGGAGGTCGTCTCGACCAGCCATGAGGCGGGGACGGTTCAATCGTACTTCAACTACTCCAAGATCACCCAGCTGGTCCGCGATCGCTTCGAGGTCCTCGAGGCCAGCCTGATCCGGCGCGAGAATGTCCTGTCCGGTCATTACCACGCGAGATACCACCTGGTTCTCAAGCGAACCTGACGAGAATCGCAAGAAGGAGCCGTTCATGAGCCATCAGGGGCCATCTCCGGCCGAGGTCGAGGACGGGCGGGAGGACACCTGCCTGGGGCGGAGGGAAGACTACACCCAGCTGCCAGCTCCGGTCGACGTCCAGGGGCAGCGATACTTCCTCGTCTCGGCGGGAGGGGAATACCGCCTGCTGTCCAAGGTCTGTCCCCACATGGGGGGATGCGTCGTCGACACCGGGGCCGCCTTCGAGTGCCCCACCCATGGCTGGAAGTTCGAGCGCGAGAGCGGTCGAGGGATCAACGTCCCCCGCAGCCGGCTTGCCTCTTTCCCGGTCTTCGAACGGGGGGGAGAGCTCTTTGCCAAGCTCCCGTCCACGGTGGCCTCCGCCCCACCCGACCCGGGCAGGAAATGGCCAGCCAGCCTGAGGATTCGGCTGGTTGCGCACGCCTGCCTCGAGATCGTCCATGACGGCTTCACGCTCCTGACGGATCCCTGGCTGTTCGGACCGGCCTTCCTCGGGTCCTGGATTCCCTATCCGCCTCCCGAGATCGGCCCGACCCCCCTGCGCCCGGACGCCATCTGGATCTCCCACGAGCACTCCGACCACTTCCATGAACCCACCTTGCAGCGATTCGATCGCTCGACCCCCGTCCTGGTGCCAGACTTTCCCAACCGCCGCATGGTGGAGCGCCTTTCTGCCTTGGGGTTCACCGACGTGCGCCCCATGCCCTTCGGAGCGCGCACGGAACTCGCGCCCGACTTGTGGCTGACGACATTTGAGCCCGGGAGTTACTGGAACGACGCCATTCTCCTGGTCGAAGCCGGTGGAGCCCGGATCCTGAACATCAACGACGCCGGCCTGAACCACCGCATCGCGTCGCAGGTGGGCCCGGTCGATATCTTGACCTCGGCCTTCTCCTGGGGAGCCTCTGGATACCCCCTCACCTGGGGCCATCTCGACGAGCCGGCCAAAGTCGCCATCATTCGAAAGTCCAACGCCGGACTCATCCACATGCTGAAGGACGCCACCGCCTTGTACGGGGCCCGGTATCTCTTGCCCTTCGCTGGGTACTTCGCCCTGGGGCATCCCTCTCACCGCGATTTCGTGCGCGTGATGGAGCGGAACACCCCCGATCGGATCGTGACGGCCTTCCAGGACGTTCCTGGGGTGCAGGTGATCGATCTGCTTCCCGGAGAGAGCTGGGACACCGTCGGGAACCGGATCGAGCGCCGCCGGATGGATCGCGACGAGCTCTTTCGAAAGGATCGCCTCTTCGAGTACCTCGACCAGGCCTATGATCCCGACCTCTTCGCCGCATGCCACCCGGTGGCGACGAACCTGACCTCGGCCGCCGTGGAGGCCTACTTCCTCCGCTTGAACGACGTCCCCGAGATGGCCTTCTGCGAAGACCTGACGGTCGAGGTGACGACCGCAGAAGGAACCATCCGGACGGCTTTCGAGGTCAAGGCTGGCTCCCTCCGCGTCCTGGATGGCCCGCCCGAACAGGTGAACTTGAGCATCCAGTTGCCCGCGGGGGTGCTGGAGCGGATCGTCTCCGAGAATGACTCCTGGGACGAAGCCCATATCGGGTATTGGTGCCGGTTTAGCCGTTCCCCCGACGTCTACCATGCGGGATTCTGGCGGCTCCTGCAGGCCCCGTACTTCAAGCGCCCCCCCTCCCGGCCGGAACGGTCCGACCCCGCGATCAGCGACCAGACGATCGTGGCCGACCTCCTCGAGAGGCACGGTGGGCCGGCAGAGAGGATTCTCGGGCGGTATGGCCTGTACTGCACCGGGTGCTCCCGTGCGACCTGGGAGTCGATCGGGACCGGCGCCAGGAACCATGGCCTGGATGAGGCGCAGACGGAACGGCTCGTGCGGGAGCTCGAGGCGGCCCTGCCTCATCGCTCGTCGAGCGGCGCGGGTCGATGACGACCACCATCATCGCCGAGGCTGGCGTCAACCACAACGGCTCCCTCGAGCTGGCCAAGCGGCTCGTCGACGCGGCGGCCGAAGCAGGGGCCGATGCCGTCAAGTTCCAGACCTTCAAGGCCGACCAGCTCGTCACCCGCGAGGCCGCGAAGGCCGCTTATCAGACCAGGACGACCGGAGAGGCGGGATCCCAGCTCGAGATGCTCAAGGCCCTGGAGCTCGACGAGGCGGCCCATGAGGTGCTCGTGGCGCACTGCCGCACGGTGGGGATCCAGTTCCTGTCCTCTCCGTTCGACCTGGAGAGCCTGGGGTTTTTGACCGATCGCCTCCAGCTGCCGCGCCTCAAGCTTGCGTCCGGCGAGATCACGAACGCCCCCCTCTTGCTCGCGGCCGCGCGCAGCGGGCGGCCCGTGATCCTCTCGACCGGCATGAGCACCCTCTCCGATGTCGAGACGGCGCTTGGCATCCTGGCCTTCGGCTACACCCATGACGGGCCGCCCGCCTCCATGGCGGCCACGCAGGAGGCCTTCGCATCAAGCGAGGGGCGCTCCGCCCTCGAGGACAAGGTCGTCCTGCTCCACTGTACGAGCGAGTATCCGGCCCCCTTCTCCGAGGTCAACCTGAGGGCGATGGAGACCCTCGCGGCGGCCTTCGGCCTGCCCGTCGGCTACTCCGACCACACGCCGGGCATCGCGATCCCCATCGCGGCGGCCGCGCGCGGGGCCGTGGTCGTCGAGAAGCACTTCACGATCGATCGCTCGTTGCCGGGGCCAGACCATCCGGCCTCCCTCGAGCCGGCCGAATTGACGGCCATGGTGCGCGCCATCCGGCAGGTCGAGGAGGCCCTGGGAAGCCCGACGAAGGGTCCCACCCCCGCCGAGTTGAGGAACCGGGACGTGGCCCGCAAGAGCCTCGTGACGTCCCGTGCCATTCGGCGGGGAGAGCTGTTCACCCCGGAGAACCTCACGATCAAGCGACCCGGCACCGGCCTCTCGGCGACCCTCTACTGGGACTGGCTCGGCCGCGCGGCGACCCGGGACTATCCGCCCGATGCCCTGGTGGAGCCATGAGCCCGACCCTGTATCTGTTGGGGGGCGGCGACCACGCCCGGGTCCTGATCGATGCCCTGGCCCTCCAGGGTCGGCCCCCCGCCGCGATCGTCGATCCGGACCCCGCGCTCTGGCAGCGGGAGGTTCTGGGCATCGGGGTGCTCGGCGACGACGAGCGGCTCCTGGTGGTGGAGCGGGAAGGGGCCATGGTCATCAACGGCGTCGGGTCGATCCGCTCGACGGAGCGGCGTCAGGCCGTCTTCGAGCGCTTCAAGGGCCTCGGCTTCCGCTTCATGACGGTGCTCCATCCCGCAAGCGTCGTGTCCCCGCGGGCGACGCTGGCGGAAGGGGTGCAGGTCATGGCGGGGGCCGTGATCCAGGTGGACAGCGAGATCGGGCCCAACACCCTCATCAACACCCGCGCCTCGGTCGACCACGGGTGCCGGGTCGGGGCACACGTCCACGTCGCCCCGGGCGTCACCCTGTCGGGGGGCGTTTCGATCGGGGCTGGAACCCACGTCGGAAGCGGTGCTACTATCATTCAAGGGATTCGGATCGGCCAGGGATGCCTGATCGGAGCGGGGGCCGTCGTGATCCGCGACGTGCCGGATGGAGCCGTGGCCCTCGGGGTCCCGGCCAGGGTGCAGCCATGACGAACTGGGAATCCTTGCTCCTCTTACCGGTGGCCACCATCCACGAGGCCATCGAGACGATCGACGCCACGGCCATGCAGGTCGCCATGGTCGTGGACGCCGATCGCCGCTTGCTCGGGACCGTGACGGACGGGGACATCCGGCGCGGGATCCTCAAGGGGGTTTCCCTGCAGGAACCGGTCACCAAGGTCATGAACCCCAACCCGACCGCCGTACGGTCCGACGAGCCCTGGGAGAAGATCTTCACCCTCATGAAGCGGCGGCGCCTCAAGAGCATCCCGCTCTTGGACGCGCTCGGCTGCGTCGTGGGCCTCGAGACCATCGACCAGATGAGGCCGTTTCGCAGCTTCGACAACCCGGTCATCTTGATGGCCGGGGGATTGGGCAGCCGTCTGAGGCCCCTGACCGATGACTGCCCCAAGCCCCTGCTCAAGGTCGGCGGGAAGGCGCTCATGGAGACCCTGCTCGAGACCTTCATCGAGAGCGGCTTCCATCGCTTTCACATCTCGGTGAACTACAAGGCGGACATGGTCAAGGCCCACTTCGGAGATGGATCCGCCTGGGGGGTCGACATCGCCTACCTGCACGAGGACCAGCGCCTGGGAACCGCCGGCCCGCTGGCCCTGATGCCCGAGCCGCCGACCAAGCCGATCCTGGTCATGAACGGGGACCTGCTCACCAAGGTCAACTTCCACCACCTCCTCGACTTTCACGTGCGGCATCGCGCGCAGGCGACCATGTGCATCCGGGAGTACGACTTCCAGATCCCGTTCGGGGTGGTCAAGACCAAGAACCACCTGCTCACCGAGATCAGCGAGAAGCCCTCCCACAAGTTCTTCGTCAACGCCGGGATCTACGTCCTGGAGCCAGAGGTCCTCGGGCACATCCCGCCCAACCGCTACTTCGACATGCCAAGCCTCTTCGAGCGGATCCTGGCTGCGAAACAGACGGCCACCGTGTTCCCAATCCGGGAGTACTGGCTCGACATCGGGCGTCTGGACGATTTCGAGCGCGCCAACGGGGAGTTTCAGGAGATGTTCGAGTGATCGGCGACCGGCGGGTTCTGGCGGTCATTTCCGCCCGCGGGGGCTCAAAGGGGGTCCCGGGCAAGAATTTGAGGCCGATCGGGGGCCGGCCCCTCATCGCCTGGACGATTGAGGCCGCCCAGCGATCGCGCTACGTCGATCGCCTGATCGTTTCCTCGGACGACGCGGAGATACTCGCCACGGCCCGCCGCTGGGGGTGCGAGGCGCCCTTCGTCCGGCCCGCGGAGCTCGCCCAGGACGATACCCCCGGTGTCTTGCCGGTGCTGCACGCCCTCAGCGAGCTCCCCGGCTACGGATACGTCGTCGCGCTGCAGCCGACGTCTCCGCTCCGGAGCCCCGAGGACCTCGATGCTTGCCTGGAGCGGTGCCACGGCCAGGAGGCCAACGCCTGCGTCACCGTGACGGTGGCCGAGAAGAGCCCGTACTGGATGATGGTGCCGGAGTCCGGGCACCGCGTGAAGCCTCTGCTCGGTTGGGACACTTCCCGCCGGCAGGACCTCCCGACGGTCTACGTCCTCAACGGCGCCGTCTACGTCGCCCGCACGGAGTGGCTGACCGAGAGCCGCACCTTCCTGACCGACGAGACCCTGGTCTACCCCATGCCTCGCGAGCGGTCGTTGGACATCGACACGGAGCTCGACCTCCTGCTGGCCGAGGCGGTGTTGAGCCACAGGGTGCCGGGTGGGATCACGCCTCCTGCGGGGTGACGGACCGCAGGTCCTCCAGGAGGCCGGCCACTTCCTGATCGTCGGGGTGGCGTTGCAGGTAGGTCTCGTAGAGGCGCTCCATCTCGTCGTAGCCTCCGCGAGACCGATGGATCTCGGCCGCGTTCAGCACCGGATCGCGAAAACCGGGATCCAGCCGGATCGCCCGCTCGAAGTGGCGCAGCGCCTGGTCCGGTTCGTCCAGTTGCCAGAGGATCACCCCCAGGTTGTTGGGGATGACGGCGAGACGGTCGTCCAGGTCCCAGGCCGCGCGGAACCGGCGCAGCGCGTCGGCCAGCTGGCCCTGTGAGAACAGCTCCTCGCCCTGTCGGATGTAGTCGTCGCGCAGGTGATCGGCAAACTCGGGGTTCCCGGCGCGAATGAGGTTGAACGCCGCGACGGGGGCCGCCGGCAGCAGGTCGGAAAGGGCGTGGCTCTCGATCCCGCCCTCTTGTTCCAGGATACGAGCAAGCTGCTCCGCTTCCTGGTGATGCTCGGGTCGGAACAGGAGATCCGCTCGGAGCGCCATCAAGGCTGGATGCTTCAACCCTAGCTTGGCCAGGCACACGGCCCTCAGGTAGTCGAGCCCCTTGAGCGCCGTGAACCGGTCCACGTGGAGGGCTTTCGCCCGGTCCACCAGCGCCAGGGCGGCTTGATACTGCCCTCTTTCCATGAGATCGAGGCTCGATCTCACCAACTCCGCGGAGTCCTGCAGCAGGTCGACCCAGTCGTCGTTGCTTTCGCGGTCGAACAGGGACTCGAAGGTCACGCGCGGAAAGATCTCCAGGTAACCGCCCTTCGTGGCGTTGAAGACCTCGACCCCCTTGATCTTGGCGTATTCCAGCAGCTTCTCGTACTGGTACCGCAGGTTTCGGACGTCTCGGCTGACCTCCTCGTAGGTCCACTGGTAGTCCCCCATGGGACGGACTTCCTGGGACTGATCATAGAAGTGCTCGAACTTGCTCTCGTAGTAGGCCTCCGGGCTGGTCCAGCGAAAGAAGTCCTGGTCGCAACCCACGAGGTAGATCGGATTGCAGCCCAGATGCAGGGCCAGCATCAGGGCCGTCACGACGACGTTCTGCCCGAACGGGGGCACCGGCTCCGAGAAGTCGATGTCCGGCAGTGGCTGCTTCGCGGCCTCGTACTGGAAGAAGTAGGGATGGACGGTCAAGCCGAACCGGATCTGCGCCAAGAGGGCGGCCGCCCCGGTCGGCATGAACAGGTTGGTCGAGATCCCCTGCGTCCAGATCTCATTCAGGATGGGAACCAGGTGCGCTTCGGGTTGCTGCCAGTACAACTCATCGGCGATCACCCAGTACTTGGGAGCGAGCTCCCTCAGCTGTGGGTGGCGATCGAAGCGATTGACGGCGATGGTCAGCTCGTCCTTCAGCGGCAGGATATCCTGGGTCCGCAAGGAGGGGCCGAGCCCCATGATGAAGCACCGTTTCCCGGCATGAACGTTCTTGAAGGCCTTGTTCTTGCGAAGGATGTCGTGAAGTTCCATCTAGCCTCTCCGGGGGATAGCAAGGTCGATCATCGTCCCCCCCATTTCACGGCTTGAGGGCCGGATGATCGGGAGCGAGGACGCGAAGCCGCTCCTGAGCCAGTGCCAAAGCTCGGTTTTCCCTCAATCGCCGACAGGCCATGGCGAGACCCGCCCAGGCGTCGGTCTCGTCGGGATGGGCGTCGCATGCCTGCTGGAACCACTCGCGAGCCCGCTGGTCCTGCCCCTCGCCGAGGGCCATGTCCCCCAGGCTGATCAGGGTGTCCAGATCCCCGGGATCGAGTTCCTGGGCCCTGAGGAGGGCGTCCATGGCTCCCGGCGCGTTCCCGGCGTGGAAGCGATAGACGCCGAGATGCTTCCAGACCTCCCGATCCCCCACCATCCGTCGGGCCGCCGATTCCAAGAGGCGAAGGGCCTCTTCGAGCAGGCCGTTTTCCGCCAGGAGCTCGCTCAAGGCGAGCACCGCCGCCCCATGGTCGGGATCCAGCTCGAGGGCAAGGCGTAACAACCCCTCGGCTCCGCTGAGCATGCCGGCCGATCGGCCCTCTTGCGCCTTCCGTACCCAATCCGGGACCAGCATGGAAGGCGATCGCCCCGCGGCGCCGTGACCCGCGGCCGTCTCCGCGTAGGCCGCGAGGTACCGATCCTCGATCCGCCGGTGATCGAACTCCCGTTCGGCCCGTTCTCGCGCCGAGCGTCCAAACCGGGTCCGGGCCTCGGAGTTGGCGAGGAGCCTCCTGAGCCCGTCGATCAGGGCCTCTCCATCCCCGTAGGGGGCGATGACCCCGTCCTGGCCGTCCCGGATCTGCTCCGGCACCCCCCCCGTGGCGAAGGCGACCACGGGGATCCCGCAGGCCATCGCCTCGAGGGTCACCAGGGGGAAATTCTCGGCGATGGACGGGAAGAGGTAGACATCCAGCATGGAGAAGAGGGCGGCCAGCTGCCCCTCGTCCGTGACCCGCGGCAGGTCGATGACCCGCGGGTGCTCGCTGCGGGCATGCGCCCCGATGTTGACGAACCAGGCATCAGGATGGCTCTCCTGGAGGGCGGCGATCGTCTCCAGCACGAAGCGCCCCCCTTTCCACGGGTTGGCGAGTACCCCGCCATTGGCCACCCCTCCGATCAGGATGGCGTCCGGTGGCAGGTCTAGCCGGCGCCGCATCTCTCCGCGGTCGAGGGGTCTGAAGACCCGGGTGTCGACCCCGTTCGGGATGTGGTCCACCCGGTGCCGTCCCAGGAATGACCGCTCGACTTTGCGCTTGAGCCAGAGGGAGGGGGTGACGAGCCGCAGGTCGACCGCCTCGGAGACGAGGCGCTTGTCGGCCCACAGGGATCGGCTCTGGTCGAAGGGGATCGCCGGGTAGGTGTCGAGGGCCGGACACCCCCCGCATCCTTCCTGCCAGCGCTCGCAGTCGAACGCATGGGCGCAGTGCCCGGTGAAGGCGTGCATGTCGTGCAGGGTCCAGACAACCGGGCGCGTCTGCGCGAGGGGAAGCAGGGAGAACGGGTTGAAGTAGCCCCCGTGGAGGTTGTGGAGATGGAGGACGTCCGCTCCGCGAACGAGGGGGTGATGGACCAACCGGTGGCTGCCCATCAGGTGGTAATACTGGTACTCGGAGGCCAAGAGCCGGTCCGACGGGATCGGATCGAGGGGGAACTCGTGGGTGTAGGGCGCGTCCAGGAGTTTCTTGCCAGCGAGCAAGTGGGCGTCGAGGCCATGCCGCCGCTGGGCCTCGACGAGGCGCAGGGCCACGCGTTCGGCCCCGCCCCCCGAATCCAGGGTGCTGAGATGGGTGATCCGGTGGACGGGCGGCATCAGGGCGAACCCCGGAAGCGGACCTCCAGGGTGGCCTGCTCGAGGCGGTCCTTGTCGGCCTCCCCCATCCAGGTGGCGAAGACCGAGTCGGACCAGTTGCGGACCAGGCGCCGCGGGACGGCGAACGGATCGAAGGAGGGGCCGAGGCTGCCTTGAACGTTGGCGATCGCCGCCTCGTACCCGACCTCCCGGGCGAGCGCCATCGTCTGCTCCGAGAAGTCGCGCCGGTTGCCGAACGGATAGGAGAACAGGCGCACCGGCTTGCCGATGACCCGCTCGAGCTGATGCTTGGAGTCGAGGAGCTCCTGGCGCTGCCGCTCGGCCGAGAGGGGCCTCATGCAGCTGTGGGTCACGGAGTGGGAGCCGATCTCGATGAACGGAGAGGCCGCCAGCCGCTGCAATTGGTCAGTGGTCAGGAAGCGGTGCGACTCCCGGGCCTCGGCCGAGAGGCCCGCCCACGCGAACAGGGCGTCGATGAACTCCTCGATCTCTTCGGAGGGCTTGGAGTGTAGGATCTCGCCGAGCTGGTCGTGGCAGATCCAGCGCAGGGCCGGGGTGCGGAGGTCCCATTCCTGGGAGGCCTGGTCGTCCGAGAGGGAGAGGACGTCGGGCAGGGGGTGCCCGGTCAGGAAGATCCGCTCCAGGGCATCCCACCAGATCTCCCGCCCGCTGTCGATCCGGCCCGAGGTGATGAAGATCGTGGCCGGCAGCCGGTAGCGCTCCAGCAGGGGCAGGGCGTTGGTCAAGTTGTCGAGGTAGCCGTCGTCGAAGGTGATGGCGACGGTGTTTGGCTCAAGGCGGCCCTCCTGGGCCTCCGCCAACAGGTCGTGGAGGGGCACGACCCGGGTGTGCTCGGCCAGCCACCTGAGCTGGGACTCGAACAGGGTGGGTGAGACGGCCAGCAAATTGGCGTCGACGGGATCATCGGCCACCCGGTGATACAGCAGGACGAGGGGGCTGTCCGGCACCGTGGTCATGGTCGCGAGCCCCGCGGGGGACGGCGGCGGGAGCGGCTTGGTCACGCGGGCGGCGACGAGCACCTGGTAGTCCGGATCGGGATGGTCGAGGACCTCTTTGGGAAGCTCTTCGAGGGAGAGGCCGTCCAGGAAGGCCTTGGCGACGGCCACGTTCCCGAACGTCTCGACCTCGATGGCCGATTCGGGCACGAACTCGGCCAGCATGGTCTTCAGGCTGCGGTCCGTGAAGCGCCAGAATTCCCCCCAGCGATCCATGTCGTAGCGCGAGATCTGGCTGATCCCCGAGGCCGTGACCAGGAGGGTCCCGCCCGGCTTGAGGGCGGCGATCGCGTGCCCGAGGGCGCCCTTGGCGTCGTAGATCATCTGGATCGTCTGGGTCATGATGAAGCAATCGACCGCCTCGACCGGGAGGTTCTGGCCGGTCGCGAGGTCTCCGACGATCGTCACGCCCGGCTCCTGGACGTAGCTGAAGACGTCGGATTTCGTCACGGCGGTGCCGAACTGCTCGGTGAACTGGCGATCGCCGATCTCGAGGACCCGCCCCTGGATCCGCTGGCGGTGCCGGCGCAGGAACTGCTGCATGTAGTAGCGGTCGAGGGGGGTCCCCCGATCGAATCCGAACTTCCGGCTGATCGGCTCGACCCGGTCGAGCGCGGGGGTCGGCGCGGCGATCGCCGAGGGCTTGAACATGCGCTTGGCGTAGATCCACAGGAAGAAGCGGGAGTTCGGCCCGAGCCGGAACGGGGGCTTGGTGACGGGATTGGTCTCGGCGTCGAGGTCGTGGATGACGTAGCGAAAGCCCGCGGCGTCGAGGTGCTGCAGGATGCCGTGCAGGGGCTGACCCAGCTCCGGGAAGCCGTGATACTCGATCACGAGCTCCGAGATGCGCTGGAGCCGGTCCCCGAGCTCCTCGATCACGACGGTCTCGGCCCCCTCGATGTTGAGCTTGAGGAAGTCGACGGGCTCGGTGAGGTAGTCGCTGAGCTTGACGACCGGGATGGTCGAGGTGGGGGTCGCCGTGAAGATCGAGCTGCCATCCGAGTGATCGGAGGCGAAGGAGACGGTCCCGTTGGTGTTGAAGAGCCCCGCCCGGACGATCCGGACGTCGGTGAGCTGGTTGAGGGCCAGGTTGGCCTCGAGCAGCTCGAGCGAGTCGGCCTCCGGCTCGAACACGATGACCCGGGCCTGCGGGTACTTTTGCTTGACGTAGAGCGTGAACATGCCGATGTGCCCGCCCCCGTCGAGGACCAGCGGCGCCGGGGAGGCGGCCTGGAAGTCGTAGATCCGGTGGCCGAAGATGTCCTTGTAGGTGTGATAGAAGGACAAGAGGTCGTGGCAGCGCATCTTGAGCCCGGGCACCCAGACCTCCCAGCGGCCGAAGCGGTGCTGGTGCGAGGCGGCCTGGAGGGCGTCCAGGCCCGCTCGGGCGTCGATGACCTGGTAGCCTCCCTCGGCGAGCGTGCTCACGGCGTCGACCATGACGAAATCTCCTTCCCCCTCGGCACCTCTTTATCCCCGGGCCGGCCCTGCCCCTAACCTCGACCCGCCCTGAGGGCGGCGGCCCGAGGTCCTCACCGTCGACGGCCACCAGGCGTCAACAAGCGATCAGTCGGCACCCGTGCTTGAACCCTTCAAGCCACCACGGGTCCCCCGGGTTGGTCAGGACGTTACCTGCGGCGGCGAGCAAATCGGCGGAGTCCAGGTCGGCGTCCAAGAGGACCAAGTCCGGCAACTCCGACTCGCTTCGACCGCCGGCCTCTAGCCAGGCGGAGAGGTCGTTGGCCGCTTGCTCGACTGACCCCGAGCTGGCGACCAGGATGGCCCCGGGGGCCTCTCCGGCCCGACCATCGAGAAATCGCGCGAGGCGATCCAGCCAAGGGCCCGTCGCCGCCAGCAGGTAAGTTTCGTCCGGCAAGTCAGGCAGGTCGAGCCTCCAGGGCTCCGCGTAGCGCGCATGCCGCGAGCAGCGCTCGAAGGCCAGGTCCAGGGCCCCAAGCAGTTCGGTCAAGGGGGCGATGGTGAGAAAGAGGCGGCGGGCCGCGACATACTCGTCGGCGGCTTCGATCCGGCGCTCCGCCGCGGTGAGGGCAGCGATCAGCCCTGCTATTGCCGTAAAGTCGAGCGGATGGTCGGCCAGCCCGCGGCGAAAGCTCTCGATCGCCTTGTCCCAGTTGGCGGTCCACAGCAAGGCGTGGCCCAGGCCAAAGTGTCCCGCCGCGAGGTCCGGCCGATGGCTGATGGCCCGTTCCAGCCAGGCAATCCGCTCGGCCTCGGCCTCGGAGAGCGCGGCCAGCCGCAGGCACGCTTGCCAGCCGACCAACTCCGCGCACCCCTGCTCCCATGCGCGCTGATCCCCGGCCGCCCGGGCGTACGCGGCTTCGAGTTCGACCGCGAAGGTGCCGTAGGGATTGGGGCAAGCCGGTTCGGACGGATCGCGGGAAACGGCCTCCATGGCCCTTTGGAAGCATGAGCGTGCCAGGGGCCGATCGCCGTTGAGCTGGGCGGCGTGTCCACGGGTCAACCAGAGCAAGGGCCTGTGATCGTCTCGCTCCAAAATCTGGCTGGCCAGGGGTTCGGCCTGCTCCAGCAGGGCCTGACCCTCAGGTGCTGCGGCCGATTCGACCAGGAGCGCGACAACCGTGGTGGCAGCCGAGAGCGAAGCCGGATCGCGAACCATGGCCTCCTGGCACAGGGCGAGGCCAGTCTGGCAGCGGACGGACTCCGTCGCCGTGTACGCCTTTCGGGCCAGGGAAACCAGGGGGGGCTCAGCGATTGGGGGGCGTGTCGCTGGCGTCAGTTCGAGGGATCGCAGCAGGCTCCACAATGAGGAGGCATGATGGGTGTAAGTGCTTTCGGCGACCCGGCGGCGGCCTGCCTCGGCGATGGTCCGGCGCTCGTCGTCATGGGTCAGGTAATGCCGCAGGAGGGGGATCAGCGTGTCGGATCGGTAGTAGACCGCTTCCTCGCGATCCTTCAAGAGCCAGGGGGCCTCCCGGTTGCCCTCTTCGATGAACAGGAGGGCTCCGGCGGCGGGGGCCTCGTAGCAGCGCAGGTTGAGCTCGCCGCGAATGGAATGGTTGAAGACGATCTTGGCCCGCGCCAGCGCCTCGACGTACCCGCGGCCGTGGACGTTGGCCGGAACCACGACCCGGAACTCGTCGGCCAGGCTCGCGAGCAGGGGAAAATACCGGTTGCGGACCCGCTGCACCTCGGGGTTGAGGTTGCCCACGAAGGTCACGTCGACGGGGCGATCGCCCTCTCCCACGTCCGCATAGGAGGCCGGGTCGTAGGAATAGAGCGGCCAGTAGTGGACGTGGGCATGGCCCAGGCGACGCAGGACCTCGACCCCGCCCCAATCCGTCAGGACGGCGTCGAACAGGCCGAGGCAAGGGGACAGGGTCCGCAGCCCGAGGTTCCAGTCGCTGACCAGCGCGATCACCGGCACGGGACAGCGGGCGAGATCGGCCGGGATCACCATGAATTCGGGGAAGGCGAAGATCACCAGGTCGGGGCGCCAGCCTTCGGGCAAGCGCGCGAACACCTCCTGGATCCCGTCCCGCCCGGCGACGTACCCCGCGTCACCGAAGGTCATGACCTGCTCGGGATCGTAGTAGTCCCCCACCAGCTGGTACGGGGCGATCCCGCCTCCGATCAAGACCTTCAGGCCCTGGTCGCGCAGAGCCGGCTCGAGCCGAGGGGGGCACAGCAGCTCCTCCGGACTCACAGGGTCCTCCACTCCAGCGTGGCGGTCGAGTGGTTGGTGACGATCACGAAAGCGCGTGGCATCGAAACCTCAGCAGAGCGGGGCCAAACCAGTATACCCGGGCCCGGCGACTCGGTAGTCAAGCTCAAACCATTTATAAGCCTGCGAGCTGGCCTGCCCACGCTCCCGACTTGGACGCAGGATCTGGTGCGCCCGCTACTCGAGGAGTCCAGCGCACCATGACGGCCCCGGGTTTCCACCGCATCCTCGCGGCCCCGGAGCGCGATCGCCTTGACCTGTTCCTAATCGGCGGCTCAGCGCCTTGGCCAAGCCTGGCTCATATGCGATCATGCCAGTACCGGCATGATGGACGCGCTGCGGAAGGACTATGAGCGCATGTAGGCGATGATCTTCGGCGACGTGCCTTCCTTCGAGGAGGTCATGCGTACGGTCGAGGAGCTGGACCAGGTGGTCAATCGGCCTAACGATAACGAAGTGATTCGGCCCTGTCCTTGAATTCGTGTAGGTGTCGGTACTAAGGAGCGAGCTTCATGAGGCTTGCAGATCCAGAGTTTGCGACCCAAATTTCGCCAGACGAATTGATGCTGATCCCAGTTGGCAATAGGCCAACCTTATAGCTACCTAGTATTGTGCCTGAAGCAGAAAGCTTGTTCACTGTTCCCGAGCCATAGTCTACAACCCACACATTCCCAGACCCATCGGGAGTTGCCCACACTGGATTCAATCCGACCGGATACGTTCCTAGGGTAGTGCCGTCCTGGGCAAGTTTTGTGACGTTGTGGGAGTTGAAGTTCGTGACCCAAATATTGTTGGCGGAATCAACGGTCAGGCCCTCGGGGTTAGTGCCAACCGCATAGTTCCCTATCAGCCGACCAGTGGAAGCAAGTTTGGTGACCGAGTTTCCCCCGTAGTTGGAGACCCATACATAACCAAGCGAGTCGATCGCGATGCTCTGGGGCTGTGGTCCCACCGGATAAACGCCTACAATAGATCCGTTCGGCGCCAGCTTCGTAACTGAGCTGGTAAACCAGCTCGCAGCCCATGCGTTCCCATTTGTATCTACCGCAATTCCCTGCGGGCTGCTGACTCCGAAGGTGCCTAAGATTACACCGGCCTGGGACAACTTTGATACTGAATTGGAGCTGTAGTTTGTAACCCAAAGGTTGCCTGTGGGGTCGCAGGCGATTCCCCACGGATTTGCTCCGGTGGACAAGGTCCTTAGAGTAACCCCGGCTGGAGAGAGTTCGGTGACACTGTTGCCGGTGAAGCTGGTGAACCAAAGGTTTCCGCTCGTATCGAAGGTCTGATGAAGGGGCGCCGTTTTCGTGCTGATTGCTTGCAGCACCGTGCCCGTCGCTGAGGATGCCGTCGGTGGGGCTTGCACTACTAGCGACATAGTACTGGTCGCCGGGACGGGATCGAACGGCAGGGTCTGATCGCTGACCCAACTGCCGAGGACGTTCAGCGGCTGTCCGGCCATGTCTGCTGGGATGTCGTGATCACACTCACCCCAAATCCCGCCGCCACCGATTTCCAAGATCACCGAGTTACCAGCGCCAATCGGTCCTGAGACCCGCCGGGTCCGGAAGCCACCGCGCGGGAACTTGGGCACCATGTAGAAGCCCGTCGCTCGGCCGTGCCCCGTGTTGACGACGTGCCCCCGGAAGGTGA